>Ga0209344_10002451_pt1 | contig 20582 bp, 19 predicted proteins | sample Cruoilmetagenom6_FD_187293 | JGI IMG/M metagenome (GOLD analysis project Ga0209344, IMG submission 187293) | Oil polluted marine microbial communities from Coal Oil Point, Santa Barbara, California, USA - Santa Barbara Oil Seep Sample 6 (SPAdes)... | ecosystem: Environmental > Aquatic > Marine... | reverse complement strand
ACCATACTAAAAACGAAGCAAACCAATCTATCGTAGGTTTTAAAAAATCAGATGTAACCTTTAAAGGGAACAAATGGTACATCAATGAAAATAAAGATAATTTCAATAAAGTAACTTTTGATCCTAGTTTTGAAAACTTTAATCTAGATCAATTTGTATTGAACCATAATGAAGAAGAAATTCGACTTTCCGGAATCATAAATGGCCAAAACAATAAAGATTTAAAGCTGCATTTTAAGAATGTGTTTTTAGATAAAATAACGCCAGATATTAATGATTTAAGTTTAAAAGGATTAGTAAACGGAAAGCTAGATTTATTGCAGAAAAACGGAAGCTATCTTCCAGAATCTACAATAACTATTGATGATTTAGAAGTGAACGACTTAGTTTTAGGATCTTTTGATGCAAACATAAAAGGAAACCAATCCTTAACCAACTATACCATAAATGCAAGTATTAAAGACGATGTAAAAAAATCTTTCAGCGCTATTGGTGATATAGATGTATCTTCAGAAGCATCTAGTATTGATGTGGCATTGCTTTTAAATGAATTTAATTTAGAACCATTAAATCCTTTTTTAGAAGACGTTTTAAGAGATATTAGAGGCTTAGCAACAGGAAGAGTTCAAGTATCAGGAAGCCTGAAAAAACCTAGTATGGATGGGGAATTAGCATTAGATCAAGGAGGTTTAGGTATTCCAGAATTAAATGTAGATTATAGTTTTGCGGATAAATCTTCGGTTACTTTAAACAACCAAACATTTCGATTTAATACTATAGATATAACCGATACGGTGTACAATACTAAAGCTGTTTTAAACGGAAGCTTAAGCCATGTAAACTTTGGAGATTGGAGCATGAATTTAAATCTGGATACCGATAGGCTGCTGGTTTTAAATACTACAGAAGATGAAGACCGATTGTATTACGGAACAGGATTTATTGGTGGTACAGCTAATATTTCTGGTCCAGCAAACCAATTAAGAATAAACGTAATTGGAGCAACCAAGAAAGGTACCGTCTTTAAAATTCCTTTAACAGATAATGAATCCTTTGGAGATAACTCTTATATACATTTCCTTTCTCCTGAAGAAAAACAAGCGAAATTAGAAGGTAAAGATATTACAACAGATGATATTTCAGGATTGGAATTAGATTTCGATTTAGATGTAACGCAAGATGCGGAAATTGAAATTGTAATGGACAAAGTAAGTGGAAGTACCATTCGAGGTCGCGGAGAAGGTGGTTTACTAGTCGAAATTAATACCAACGGTAAGTTTAATATGTATGGGGATTTTTCTGTCTTCGACGGAACTTATAAATTTCGATATGGCGGAATTATACAAAAAGATTTTACCGTAGTTCCTGGAGGTACGCTTGCTTGGGATGGATCGCCATTAAAAGCCCGAATCGATATAGAAGCTATTTATAAAACACAAGCAAATCCATCTCCTTTATTAGATTCTCCAATAAACAGACGTATTCCTGTCAATCTAAAGATTGCATTAACTGGTGAATTAGAAAAACCAGAACCAGATTATAATTTCGAATTCCCTAATCTAAGTTCTACAGTAAGATCGGAGTTAGATTATAGATTAGAATCTAAAGACGATAGAAGTAATCAGGCTATTTATTTGTTAGCAACAGGCTCTTTTTCTAGTAGTTTGAGCGAGCTTAACGTAAATGGTACTATTGAAGAACGAATAAACGGTATTATTAACGGCTTACTTTCCGATGGCGATAATAAACTACAAGTAGGATTAAATGTAGAACTTGGTGAAAATACGCCAGACTACCAGTCAGATGATAGGTTAGGGGTAACACTACAAACTAATATTAGCGATCGTATACGTATAAACGGTAAAGTTGGTGTGCCAATTGGTGGTATTAGCCAAACTGCCGTAGCAGGAGATGTGCAAATAGATTTTCTTTTAAATGAGGAAGGCACATTTACAGCAAATGTTTTTAATAGAGAAAATAGTATTAGAAACTTCGGGGAAGAAATTGGTTATACCCAAGGACTTGGTATTGCATATAATGTCGATTTTGATACTTTTTCAGAACTGATTCAAATAATTTTCAAAGGAAAACAGAAAATTGCTGAAGAATTAGAACAAGAAGAAGCCAAACAAAAAGAAGCGAATGCTTTGCCAAATTATGTCGGCTTCAAAAAGAAAAAAGACACTCTAAATTAACTTTTTAGGAAGATTTTTGATCTAAAAAGACAATACTTCACATTTAATTTATCAACTAAAACGTTATAGTTTCAACATTGTGTTAAATTATGACGAATGCTTCGCTTTTTGTTAAATTTCTTTATTAGCTTTACTAAATAATAGATGAAAATAATGGCAAAAACCATAAAAAAAATTGGTGTTATGACCTCTGGAGGAGATTCTCCAGGGATGAATGCTGCAATCCGTTCTGTAGTAAGAGCATGTGCATATCATAATATAGAATGCTTCGGTATTTATAGAGGGTATGAGGGCATGATTGAAGGTGATTTTATTAATATGAATGCACGTAGTGTAAAAGGTATTATTAATAAAGGAGGAACTATTTTAAAATCTGCACGATCTAAAGAATTTAGAACCAAAGAAGGAAGAGTAAAAGCACACGAGCAATTAGTGAAAGCTGGTATCGATGCTTTTGTTGTCATTGGTGGAGATGGTAGCTTTACAGGAGCAATGATCTTTAATCAAGAATTTAACTTCCCGGTAATGGGAATTCCAGGAACTATCGATAATGATATTTTTGGTACCACACATACTTTAGGATACGATACGGCATTAAATACGGTAGTAGAAGTAATCGATAAAATTAGAGATACTGCAAGTTCGCACAACCGTTTATTCTTTGTAGAAGTAATGGGCCGAGATGTTGGTCATATTGCGTTAAACGTAGGTATTGGCGCTGGAGCGGAAGAAATTCTAATTCCGGAAGAAGACTTAGGTTTAGATAGACTTCTAGATTCTTTAAGACGAAGTAAAGCATCTGGAAAATCTTCCAGTATTGTGGTTGTTGCGGAAGGAGATAAAATAGGTAAAAGCGTTTTCGAACTTAAAGATTATGTCGAAGAAAACATGTCAGAATACGAAGTTCGTGTATCGGTTCTAGGGCATATGCAACGTGGTGGAGCGCCTTCTTGTTTTGATCGCGTGTTAGCGAGTAGAATGGGAGTAAAAGCCGTAGAAAGCTTATTAGAAGGACAAAGTAATTACATGGTTGGTCTTCAAAATGATGTTATAGATTTAACACCATTTGATCAAGCAGTAAAAGGAAAGTCAAAAATAAACATGGAACTTCTTAGAGTTTCAGACATCATGTCCATATAAAATTAAATATCAATTAAACGTGTGTCTATAAAAGACCACATAATATCATTAAATAAATTATGTCAACATTAAAATTAGGAATTAACGGATTTGGAAGAATAGGAAGAATCGTTTTTCGTGCAACAGTTAAAAGAGCAAATGTAGAAGTAGTAGCAATAAACGATTTATTAGACGTAGATCATTTAGCGTACTTATTAGAGTATGATTCCGTTCATGGTAAATTTGATGGTACTATTGAAGTCAAAGACGGAAACCTTGTTGTAGACGGAAAAACAATTCGTATTACTGCAGAAAGAGATCCTAAAAACTTAAAGTGGGATGCAGCAGGAGTAGATGTAGTTGCAGAGTGTACAGGTATTTTTACAACTTTAGAAACTGCAGATTACCATATTCAAGCAGGTGCTAAAAAAGTAGTTATTTCTGCACCAAGTAAAGATGCTCCAATGTTTGTTATGGGAGTAAATCATAAAAATGTAACAGCTTCAGATAAAATTGTATCTAACGCATCTTGTACTACTAACTGTTTAGCACCAATTGCTAAAGTAATTGAAGATAACTTTGGTATTGAAGAAGCTTTAATGACAACCATTCACGCAGCAACTTCAACACAATTTACTGTAGATGCACCATCTAGAAAAAACTATAGATTAGGTCGTTCTGCAATGAATAATATCATTCCAACTTCTACAGGAGCAGCAAAAGCAGTAGGAAAAGTAATTCCAGAATTAGATGGAAAAATTACAGGAATGGCTTTTAGAGTACCAACTGTAGATGTATCTGTGGTAGATTTAACAGTGAAAACAAAAAAGAACACTTCTTTAGCTGAAATAAAAGCAGCTATGAAAAAAGCTTCGGAAGGAGAAATGAATGGTGTTTTAGGATATACCGATGAAATGGTAGTATCTCAAGATTTTGTAAGCGATGACAGAACAAGTATTTTTGATTCGGAAGCTTCTATCGAATTAAACCCAGGATTTTTCAAATTAATTTCTTGGTATGATAATGAGTTTGGTTATTCTAATAAATTAGTAGACTTAGCGTTACACGTTAATTCTCTATAATTAAAAAAAATAAAAAGCTGTTCATAGATTATGAACAGCTTTTTTTTTACTTTTAGCTTATGATTTTAATAGTAGATAGTGGTTCTACAAAATGCGATTGGATTGCAGTAGACAAAGAAGGAAACCAATGTTTTGAAAAAGTAAGAACGAAGGGTTTAAACCCGGCAATTCTTACCGAGAAAAAGCTGAAAAAGACCATAAAAAGCAGTGAAATTCTTATGCAACATAAGAAGGAAGTGATGCACATCTTTTTTTATGGAGCAGGTTGTGGTACCGAAAAACCAAAAATGCTTTTAAAAGGTATTTTGGAGTCTGTTTTTAAAAATGCATCGGTAGAAGTACAAGAAGATACTATGGCTGCAGTAAGAGCGACGTTAAATAGTAAAGACGAAGCTGCTGTAGTTTGTATTTTAGGAACCGGTTCAAATTGTAGTTATTTTGATGGAGACAAATTACACCAACGTGTAAATTCTTTAGGATATACACTTATGGATGATGCTTCTGGTAACTATTATGGTAAGCAACTACTTCGGGACTACTATTTTAAGCATATGCCAGAAGATTTAAGAGTGGCTTTTGCTAGTAAGTATAATGTAGAATCCGATTACATAAAATACAATTTATATAAGCAACCAAATCCAAATGCATATTTAGCTGCTTTTGCAGAATTTATGTTTTTGAATAAAGAATCTACATATATTACCGATTTAATAAAATCCGGAATTCGCGTATTTGCTAAAAATATGATATTTCAGTTCGATGATGTATTGGCTAATGTTCCTGTTCATTTTGCAGGATCCATAGCTTTTTTCTCTCAAGAAGAAATAAAAGAGGTTGCCAAAGAACTTGGTTTTACGGTTGGTAATTTTGAAAGAAGGCCTATTGAAGGTTTACTTAAATATCATGTAAATCATTTAAGTTAATGGAGATTGCTATTATAGCACACGACGGAAAAAAAGCAGAAATGGTTCAGTTTCTAAATGAACACAAAGCTGTTTTGCTACAAAAGCAAATTTCTTTAATTTCTACAGGTACTACTGGGAAAAAAGTAAAAAAGGCTGGTTTTGAGGTCACTAGATTACTTTCAGGACCTCTTGGTGGAGATGCACAAATTGCTGCTAGAGTCGCAGAAGGAAAATGTGATATGGTTTTATTTTTTAGAGATCCGCTAGAAAAACATCCACATGAACCAGACGTTCTTATGCTAATGCGTTTATGTGATGTGCATGACGTTCCCTTAGCTACAAATCCTGCTACGGCAGAATTATTAATAAAAGGAATTATGTTATAAGAATTCTAAAAATTAGAATTATCTTGTAACGCATGAAAAATGACGCTTCCTCAGAAAAAGTAAATATAAATAATTACGATACTATTATTATAGGCTCCGGAGTAGGAGGCTTAACATCTGCTATATGTTTAGCGCGAGCCGGACAAAAAGTTTTAGTACTAGAACAACACGATGTTCCTGGTGGTTGGTGTCACAGTTTCTACTTAAATGGCTACAGATTCACGCCAGGTGTGCACTATGTAGGTTTAATGAGTCCGGGAGAATCCTCCAATCAATTATATTCTGGTTTAGGTATTGCTAACGATATCGGTTTTTATAGAATGAATCCGAAAGGATTTGATCATTGTTGGATTGGCGAAGAGCGATTTAACTATTCTGCAAATTGGGATGAATTTGAACAAGATTTAATTGCCCGTTTTCCACACGAAAAAAAAGGAATCACAAAATACTTAAAGTTAGTCCGAAATGTTGGTAGACAACTACAGCTTATTCCTAAAGTAAAAGGCTTGTGGCAACAGTTAACCATTCCATTTCGTACCAAACATATGGGGAAATATTCTCCTTTTACATTAAAACGTGTCATTAATTGGCATGTGAAAGATCCTTTACTACAAAATATTTTAAATATTCAGTTTGGTAACCACGGATTACCTCCAGGAAAAGCCAGCTTTATCATGCATGCGGCCATTATGTGTCATTATGCCGAAGGCGGATTTTATCCAATGGGTGGTGGTGGCGCTTTAGTAAAAGCAATGACCAATAAAATAAAATCCTATGACGGAAAAATACAAACAAGTACGTCTGTAAAACGTATTTTAGTAGAAGGTGAAACAGCCAATAAAAAGGCTGTCGGAGTGGAGTTGGCTTCTGGTGAAAAGATTTTTGCAAATCGTATTATATCGAATGCAGATCCTGCAGTTACCTATTTTAACCTTATTGGAAAAGAACACTTAAGCAAAAAGATTTTAAATAAATTAAACAAAACTACCTATTCGTGTACTTCTTTAATGCTGTTTTTAACGGTGGATATGGATGTTAAAAAAGCAGGTTTAGATTCTGGAAATATTTGGAGAATACCAAACCAAAATATGGACGATTCTTATGCCGATATGCAGAAAAAAGATATTCTTGAAGGGGAAGAGTTTTCCGGAATGTTTATTAGCTGTACTTCGTTAAAAGATCCTATAAGTTTTGATGGACGTTACCATACCTTAGAGGCGATAACGTATATTCATTATGATGCTTTCGAAAAATTTAAAGAAGAAGATGTAGAACGTTCTCCAGAATATTTAGCCTTTAAGGAACAAATTATAGAAAAGTTTTTAGTGACTTTAGAAAAAGTAATTCCTGGTATTTCAGCCAAAATTGTACATAAAGATTTAGGAACACCAATGACCAATGAGTTTTATATAAATGCTACCGAAGGAAGTGTTTATGGAACTGAAAAAAGTTTGCGTCATATCGGACCTTTCTCCTATAAGCCAAAAACAGAAATTGAAAACTTATATATGTGTGGGGCATCTGTTGCAGCACATGGCGTAACCGGAGCTGGCTATTCTGGAGTACAAACAGCAGCGACTATTTTAGGTTGTATGCAGGACGATTTATTAAAAGAAGATACTACGCAAGAACTACGAATTTTTGAAGCGGAAGATGCTTCTAATTATCCGGAGTGGATGCTTAAAAAAATGGAAGTTAAGAAATTACGTTTGGCTAAAAATGATGTGTTTGCAAATGCAGACAAATAGTTGAAATAGATGCTAAAACAAGTTCAGCATGATAAGTCTGTGTGTTTTTTATAATCTATGAAAAGTATGTTATTTTAATAAAGAATCCGAAAATATTTGTCTTCCCGAATCGTCATTATTTGTCATCCTGAACTTGATTTAGGAACTAATTTAATACACCGCTACTTTCTCCTTTTAGACAACATTTTCAAGTACAAATTCTCCACTTTGGTTCTAGCCCAAGGCGTACGTCTTAAAAACTTTAAACTAGATTTTACCGAAGGATCATCTGTAAAACATCTAATTTTTATGGTATAACCTAAATATTCCCAACCATAATGAGCTTCCAATTCGTTTATGATTTGTTCTAGTTTAACACCATGTAAAGGATTGTTGGGTTGTGTACTCATAACTATAGAACCATTGCTTTAATCTTAACTGCTTTTTCAAAATGATCTAACTTATGTGTCATTATCCACCATGTAGCCGCTTCCATTAGTAATTCTGGATTGTCATTTTTATTTGCAAAGAATGCATAAAAAGACAATCCTACATGATCTCCTTTTTGCTGTATTTTTTGATTACAGACTTTAATTATTTTTTCTTTTAAAGCTTCCGTCACTTTATATGCTTTTAATTAACGGCTACGTCTAGAGTTTCCGCTTTTATTTCTATTTGAATTATTACTAGACTTGTTAGATGAAGCTTTTCCTTTACTTCTAGAATTTGAATTTCCAGAACGAGAGTTTCCGCCTCTTCCTCTACCTTGTCCTTGTTTGGCTGGTTCTTTTGGTTCGTTAGGGTCTGGTTCAAAACCTTCTAACGTTTCCGAAGGAATTTTCATTCCTACTAACTTTTGAATATCGCGTAAATAACCAAGTTCTTCGGTACATACTAAAGATACAGCTTCTCCTTTAGCACCAGCACGGCCAGTTCTACCAATTCTATGCACGTAATCTTCAGAAATGTTTGGTATTTCATAATTTACAACATGCGGTAATAGAGGAATATCTAATCCTCTTGCTGCAATATCTGTAGCTACTAATACATTTACTTTTCCGCTTTTAAAGCCAGCTAATGCTTTAGTTCTTGCTCCTTGACTTTTATTTCCATGAATTGCAGCAGCAGGAATATTAGCGCCAATTAACTTTTTAGTTAAATTATTTGCACCATGTTTGGTACGTGTAAAAACTAAAACTTGATCCCATTGCCCATCAATAATAAGTTTTAATAATAAGGCTGTTTTTTTAGCCTTTGCAACGCGATATATTTTTTGGTTAATAGCTTCAACCGTTGTATTCTCTGGAGTTGCTTCCACTTGAACAGGTTGATTTAAAATACCATTAGCAAGTTTTTTAATATCTTTTGAAAATGTAGCCGAAAACATTAAATTCTGTCTTTTAGCAGGCATTAATTTCATTACACGCTCGATATCTCTTAAAAATCCCATATCTAGCATTCTATCTGCTTCATCTAAAACAAATATTTCAACACGTTTTAAAGATAGTAAACCTTGGCTTTCTAAATCTAGTAAACGTCCAGGAGTTGCTACTAAAACATCTACACCTTGGCGAATAGTTGCAGCTTGTGGTTTTTGATTAACACCACCAAAAATTACGGTAGATCTAATATTTAAAAATTCGCTATATTCTCTAACATTAGCATATACTTGCGCAGCTAATTCTCGTGTTGGCGTTAATATTAAAGCACGAATTGGTCTGTATTTTTCTTTCGGATTTTCGGAAAGTAAATGTAATAAAGGTAAGGTGAAACCTGCAGTTTTTCCTGTTCCTGTTTGTGCCGATGCTAAAACATCTGCTCCTAATAAAACGGGAGGAATTGCTTTTTGTTGAATTGGACTAGGAGTAGTATATCCTTTTTTCTGGATTGCTTTCAATAAGGCTTCTGATAAGCCTAAAGATTTAAATGACATATAGTAATTGTTAAATGACAAATTATATATGCCATTTTTTATAAGCTGCAAAGGTACGTTTAATTATTTTGTTGTAACTAAAAAACCTCACGAAGTCGCTTTGCGTAACTGTCTCGTGAGGTTCTTTTTAAATTTTATAGCCATTATTTAATATCTCTTACTCTTGTACTTGTTTTAAGCTTTTGTTGCTTAACCGTTTTACCTTCTTTTTTATAATAGTAAAAGTCATCGTTATTATAATCGTTGTGGTCATTATCCCAATCGTTATGGCTATCAAAATGATTAATAGAACAAGCGCTCATTCCGCAAATACCACAACCTTGGTTGCTATAGTTTACATGACCAGTCATTCCAATAACATAACCACTTCTATCATATCGTATGTGCAAACCACCAACTTGATCTAACATGCCGTATCGATTATAGTTAATATATACAGAACCTAGTCGTTTTATTTGGCCTTCTCTGTTATAGTTAACAAATACATTTCCAATTCTTCTCACTTTTCCATCGCTGTCGTGTGTTACAATTACACCACCTCTTGGTATGTTTGAAGTAGTATAGCTAACTCTGGTTCCAGGTGCTCCAAAAGTACTATTTACACTTCTTGTTCTCGTACTGGTTCTCGTATTTGAGTTGGTACGTGTGTTTGTTGTTCTGTAGTACGAATCTCCTTGTGTATAGTCTAGATTGGTGTTGAAATCAAAACTTCCATCTGGAAAGATTAAGAACTCTACGCCACGTTCTACAAATTGAATTGGTTGTGCAAAACTGTAGCGTGAAATATTTAAATCTTCACCTTGGTTTTGTGTTGCAGTATTTTTTTCTGCTGCTGTTACAGTTGTTAATGTGATTAACATTCCTGTAAATAATAGTACTAATTTTTTCATAGTATTTAGGTATTAGATTATGCCTACTCATTTAGCTTTTCGGCGTACGCTATTTGTTTTGTAAGTTTCAATTGTCGTGCCAAAAATGTATCAACCTGTTTATTAGTTATTTAGCTTTGATATTTTATTGATTTCTTTTTTCTATTTTTATACAAACCAACCAAATACCATGTCTGTACAGTTAAAAGATTGTAAGAATTGCGAAAAACCTTTTGATGAAGCCTATGAATTTTGCCCACATTGCGGACAAAAAGATAAGGATGAACTTACCATTGGCGTCTTATTTTATAATACCATTAGTAATTATTTTTCTTTTGATGCGCGCTTTTTTAAGAGTTTTTTTCCGTTGCTATTTAAACCTGGTTATTTAGCTGAAAAATTTATTGAGGGTAAACGTTTACTTTATTTACATCCTGCACAAATGTATTTGTTTATTGCCATTGTATTTTTCTTTTTAAATTCTTTTAGAGTAAGTAATTGGAGTAATAAATTAGATACCGAATTAGGAAAAGCATTTAATAGGGAAAAATTAATCGATACCATTACGGGAGATCGTTTTAAAGATTCTCTTAACGTCGTTAAACTTTCAAAAAAAATACAAGAAGATTCTATTGCTAGAGCAGAAATTAGAGAAGCATTAGAAACAAACCAGTTTTTAACTGGTATGGATGAAAAGGTAATAGATTCTATTGTTACTAATGTAAATCCGAATCCTATAAATTTTTCTTTCGATTCTAGTGAAGATAAATTAGATTCCTTAATTCGAGTAGGCGCTAAAGATAAAACTATTTATAAAGAATTTGGTTTAGAAGACAATGCAGGAGCTTTTCAAAAACGAATTTATTCGCAAGGTTTAAAAATGTATAAGTCACGAAAAGCTGGAGGTTTATTTCAAACTTTTTTTGATACGATACCCATTGCCATGTTTTTTATATTACCAATATTTGCGTTAATATTAAAATTGTTTTTTAGAAAAACGGGGCGTTATGCGCATCATTTAGTATTTAGTTTTTACTATTTCACATTTCTGTTTACTGTATTTAGCTTAATTCTCGGGATTAATTTTATTGTAGAAATTCCAGATTCGATCGATACGTTAATCGTATTTTCTACCTTTATATATCTGTTTTTAGCCATAAAAAGATTTTACAGACAAGGCTGGTTTAAAAGCTTTTTGAAAGCAAATTTAGTAACCTTACTGTTTTTTCCTATAGCATTTATTGCAGGACTTATTGTATTTGGGTTTGCGGTTATGTCGTACTAGAATCTATTCCTAATACATGTAGTTCGACATTTTGTATATAATAGGAATAGATTCTGAAACAGGTTTAGAATTATAATTTGTCCTTTAAATACTTCCCAGTAATGGAAGCTTTCACTTTTACAATTTCTTCAGGAGTTCCTGTAGCGACTAGTTTTCCGCCAGTTTCTCCACCTTCCGGACCTAAATCGATAATGTGATCTGCACATTTAATCAGTTCTATATTATGTTCTACTACAATAATAGAATGTCCTTTTTCAATTAATGCATAAAAGGATTTTAGTAATTTTTGAATATCATGAAAATGCAACCCAGTGGTTGGTTCATCAAAAATAAAGAGTGCTTTTTCTTGTCTAGAGCCTTTACCTAAAAATGTAGCAAGCTTAATACGTTGCGCTTCTCCGCCAGATAGCGTAGAAGAACTTTGTCCTAAGGTAACGTAACCTAAACCTACGTCTTGTAAAGGTTGTAGTTTTCCTTTGATCTTAGTTTCTTCATGTGCTGCAAAAAATGCAATCGCATCGTCAATAGTAAGGTTTAAAATATCGTCTATATTTTTGTTTGCGAAAGTTACTTCTAAAACTTCCTTTTTAAAACGCTTCCCTTTACAAGTTTCACATTCTAAATGAACATCTGCCATAAACTGCATTTCGATGGTCACTTGACCTTCTCCTTTACAGGTTTCACAGCGTCCGCCATCTACATTAAAACTAAAATGCTTGGCTGCGTAATTACGAATTTTACTTAATTTCTGACTCGCATACAAAGCACGAATATCATCATAAGCCTTTACATAGGTTACCGGATTAGATCGTGAAGAACGACCAATAGGATTCTGATCTATAAACTCAATATGTTTTACATTGCTGTAGTTTCCTTTTAACTCGGTAAACTGTCCTGGCTTATCTCCAAAACCGGTAAGATGCTTTTGTATGGCAGGAAAGAGAATTTTTTTTACTAGTGTACTTTTTCCACTTCCAGAAACTCCTGTAACTACCGTTAACATTCCTAATGGAAAAGTAACATCTATATTTTTTAGGTTATTTTCTCTTGCTCCAACAACTTCTATAGCATATTTTGAGGTTCTTCGTTTTTTGGGAACTTCAATTTTTAGCGTTTCATTTAAATATTGCGCAGTTAGTGAATTGGAAGCTAAAATGTCTTTGAAAGTTCCCGTGGCAACCACGTGACCTCCTAAAGTTCCTGCTTCTGGACCAATGTCAATAATTTCGTCGGCTTCTTTCATGATATCTTCATCATGCTCTACCACAATCACAGTATTTCCTAAATCACGAAGTGCTTTTAGAACTACAATTAAACGCTCTGTATCTTTAGGATGCAAACCAATACTTGGTTCATCTAAAATATACATCGAACCTACCAAGCTACTACCTAAAGAAGTTGCAAGATTTATTCTTTGACTTTCTCCACCAGAAAGGGAATTCGATTTTCGGTTTAAAGTTAAATAGTCTAAACCTACGTTAGATAAAAACGAAAGGCGATTATGTATTTCTTTTAAAAGTCGCTTTGCAATGGTTATGTCATTATCATTCAGTTCTAATTGTTGGAAGAAAATAGCCAATTTATTTAACGGCATTTCTACCAAATCTGTAATCGTTGCTCCACCAATTTTAATATAATTAGCTTCGTTACGTAAACGTTTTCCGTTACAAACTTTACATTTTGTTTTTCCGCGGTAACGCGATAACATTACTCGGTTTTGTATTTTATATGCTTTGCTTTCTAGTTCGGCAAATAAACTATTCAGACCTTCAAAATATTCATTTCCTTCCCAAATTAATTGTTTTTGTTCGGCGCTTAGCTCAAAATACGGTTTGTGAATAGGAAAATTAAAATGATGCGAATTATTCACCAATTGATCTTTATACCAACTCATGCTTTCTCCACGCCAAGGAAAAATAGCGTTTTCATACACCGAAAGTGCTGTATTTGGTATCACTAAATCATCATCTATACCAATAACATCACCATAACCTTCGCATTTAGGACAAGCACCATACGGATTATTAAAACTGAATAAATGTACATTTGGTTCTAAAAATAAAATGCCATCTAGTTCAAATTTATTACTAAAGTGCTGTTGCTTATTATCCTTTATCGTTTCTAAAAAACATTCGCCTTTTCCTTCAAAAAAAGCAGTTTGTGTTGCGTCTGCTAATCGGTTATAAAAATCTTCATCGTCTTTGGTAATAATTCTATCTATTACTAAGAAGATATCTTTTACATTCGCTTTAATATCTTGGGTTTCGTCTAAACGAATAATTTGATCCTTAACTTTAATTCTGGCATATCCTTGCTGATTTAAAACTTTCAGTTTGTCTTGTAATTCTCTTCCTTCTTCTAAATGAATAGGAGCGAGGAGCAGGAGTTTTTCACCTTCATCAAAAGATTTCACGTAGGTAATGACATCTGCTACGGTATCTTTTTTTACTTCTCTTCCAGATTCTGGAGAGTATGTTTTCCCAATTCTAGCAAATAGAAGTTTTAGGTAATCGTAAATTTCGGTACTGGTACCAACGGTAGAACGCGGATTTGTAGAATTTACTTTTTGCTCGATAGCAATGGCAGGAGCAATACCTTTTATATAATCAACTTTGGGTTTGTTTAATCGGCCTAAAAACTGTCTTGCATAACTAGATAAGCTTTCTACATAACGTCTTTGTCCTTCTGCATATAAGGTATCAAAGGCTAAACTAGATTTTCCAGAACCAGATAAACCGGTAATTACTACTAATTTGTTTCTTGGTATAACGACATCAATATTTTTAAGGTTATGCAATTTTGCACCTTTTATAATGATATTTTGTTTCGGATTTACTTCAGAAATATTAGTGTTCATAAGCTTTTAAAAGGAATAATTGTGCAAAGATACTATAACTAGTTCAGCTTAAAAAATAGATTATTGTGTAATAAAATGTTAAAAAAAGTATTTATTTTTTGTTTTTTAGGAATGATTCTTGTTATATTTGACTCATACTAACATAAATAACAAAATTCTAGCTTATAGCATAACATTACTTTTTAAATTTTAACCCCAAGTATTAGAAGGCTTCCTTCTGTGCAAAAAAGTAATCATTATGCAAAAAGAACTTATAACCGACGCTACTCTTGTTAGTAACTACATTAAAGGAGATGAAGGCGCGCTAGGAATTTTAATTACTAGACACAAACAGCGAATTTACAGTTTTATATACTCTAAAGTATATGATAAAGATATTGCTGAAGATATTTTTCAGGATACTTTTATTAAGGTAATACGAACATTAAAAAAAGGTTCTTATAACGAAGAAGGTAAATTTTTACCTTGGGTTATGCGCATATCGCACAACTTGGTTATCGATCATTTTAGAAAGAGTAATAGAATGCCTAAATTTAGTAATACTGGTGAGTTTAGTATTTTCTCTGTACTTAGTGATAGCGCTTTAGATGCTGAAAAAACACTAATTAAAGAACAGGTAGAACATGATGTTAGACGTGTTATGAATGAGTTACCAGAAGATCAAAAAGAGGTTTTGGTAATGCGTATGTATAATGACATGAGTTTTAAAGAAATTTCTGAAAAAACGGGTGTTAGCATAAATACCGCTTTGGGGAGAATGCGTTATGCTTTAATTAACATGCGAAAAATTATTGATAAGCATAATATTATTTTGACAAATTAACAATAATATAAAGTTTGTTTCGTTTTTAGGGTATAACAAACACATTTTAAATGGCAAAACTTTACTCTAAAAATCCTAAACAGGAACAATTAAAAATGAATCCTAAGAATGAAACAGTAGATTTTCTTCTCAGTTATTCTAAAGCACTAAGTGTTTTACAATTTAACAACATGAAGATGGAAACACTTCTTAACTAAACGTATAAAAGTCCTGATAATTATTTCAGGACTTTTTTTATGCCAATAAAGTATCTGTCAGGTATTAGTTTAATCTTAAAAAGTACATTGGAAACCCTAAGGATTCTTCTTTTTTAATAATCTTAAATCCAAATTTTTGATACATTTTCACATTCTTTTCGGATGCAGCATCAATGATTACGGGTAGTTCTGTATTTATATATTTATTTTTCACTTCTATCATTAAACGAGCAGCAGTTCCGTTTTCTTTGAATTCTTCTTTTACACCCATAATCATAGGCCGAATATGCTTTTCTTTTGGGTAGTTTTTATTTGCTATTATTTGCCTTTTTAAAACTCCGAAAACATGAGCAATACCTATGCATTTACGCGCTAATTTAATGTCTAAGCTTATGGTTTTGTAAGTGGTTTTCTCCATATGTGGAAATTTCAATAATAGACATGCTTTGTTATTATTAGAGATATAAATCTCACCAAATAACATGGCTCTTTCAAAGAGGTATTCCATCAAAATATGCATGCGTTCTATCCTTTTTTCGTCTTGTTTTACTACAAGGTTTATAGAATTGCTTTCTTTTAATGGTGCAAATGCAGAAACTAATATTTCGGAAACTATTTTTTTATCTATGTGTGTAGCTTTTCTCAAATTAATTAGGTGTTAAATAGTTTAAATATTTATTTTTTCTTCGGATTATAATATTCTTTTAAAACGGTGCTTCTACCAATCGTTTTAGTAATAATATCCTTTTCTAAATCCCAACCTCTAGCAGGAGAATACTCTCTACCATACCAAATCATTTGTAAGTGTAAATCATTCCAATGTTCTTTTGGAAAAATACGTTTTGCATCTTTTTCGGTTTGTGTTACGTTTTTTCCGTTGGTTAAATTCCAACGATACATTAATCGATGAATATGCGTGTCTACTGGAAAAGCAGGAACTCCGAATGCTTGACTCATAACAACACTTGCTGTTTTGTGTCCTACAGCAGGAAATGCTTCTAAAGCTTCAAAACTTTGTGGTACTATTCCGTTGTGTTCTTCAATTAGCATTTGGGATAAACCATAAATACCTTTACTTTTCATTGGTGACAAACCACAAGGTCTAATGATTTCTTTAATTTCTTCTACAGATAATTTTACCATATCGTATGGGTTGTCTGCTTTAGCAAAAAGTAGTGGTGTGATTTTATTAACGCGTACATCGGTACATTGCGCAGATAGTAAAACTGCGACTAATAAAGTATAAGGATCTTTATGATCTAACGGAATTGGTATTTCGGGATAAAGTGCATTTAACGTTGTTATAACAAAATCTACTTTTTCTTGTTTAGTCATTATTGTATCTTTGATAGCAAAAATAACAATTATGACGACATTACAAGTAGGAGATACCGTTCCAAATTTTACAGTGAATAATCAAGATGGTGAAGCAATATCATTAAGTGACTATAAAGGGAAGAAACTTATTGTTTTCTTTTACCCAAAAGCGAGTACTCCAGGTTGTACAACAGAAGCTTGTAACTTGCGTGATAACTACAAAGTATTGCAAGATCAAGGTTATGAATTACTTGGTGTAAGTGCCGATTCTGAAAAGAGACAAACGAACTTTAGAAATAAATATGAATTTCCTTTTCCGCTATTAGCAGATGAAGATAAAGTAGTTATTAATGCTTTTGGTGTTTGGGGAGAAAAGAAATTTATGGGAAAAACCTATGATGGTATTCATAGAAAAACATTTCTAGTAGATGAAAATGGAGTAGTAGCTAGAGTTATTGATAAAGTAAAGACAAAAGATCACGCTGCGCAGATTTTAGAATAAAAAGGAGCAGATATATAGATAAAAAAAAGTCCTTACTTTGTTTTCAAACTTAGTAAGGTCTTTTTATTTTATTTAAATTTCTAATTTATTGCTCTTCGCTATAAAGTTCTTCGGTTTCACAACTAAATAAACTTTTTTGTTTTATAATTTTAGATACACCTTCAGGAAGCATACTTTCCCAACCAGATTCTCCGCTAGATATCATTTTTAAAACCGTACGAGAAAATACAGAAAGTATTTTAGGATCATAATCTGCTATATCCACTACTTTTCCGTTGTATTTAAAGAATTTATATAATTCTTTCATTCTTGGATGTACTTTTAAATCTTCACTCGTAGTTAATGTACCATCTTCATTTTCCATAGGATATAGGTACACACGTAAATCTTTAAAGAATAATTTACCAAATGCTTCTAAAATACCTCCACTTAAATGGCGGTAGTATTTTTCATCAAAAATATCTACTAAGTTATTTACACCCATTGCAAGCCCCATTCTGTTTTTAGAATATTGCGAGAAGTATTCTACCAATTTGTAATATTCTTGAAAGTTAGAAATTAATACGGTTTGACCCAGAGAACAAAGTAATTTTGCTCTATCCATAAAGTCTTGCTCGTCAATTTCACCTTCCGCACGAAGATTCGATAAAGTAATTTCAAAAACCACTTGTGTTTTTTCTTCATCTACTTTATTCTCTTTAATAAACATGTCATAAGACTTATGGAACATATCCATATTTACCTTAGTAACCGGTCTAAAACTACCACGAAGTGCTAAAATATTCTTTTTATAAAGTACTCTTGCTGGTAAAACGTTGTTTCCATCTGGAGCGAACATGACAGCATCAGTCATTCCATTTTTCACCAGTTGTAAACTCATTAATCTATTGTCTACATCTTCAAAAGCAGGTCCGGAGAAATTAATAGTATCAATTTCTAATTGGTCTTTATCTAAGTGATCGTATAAATATTTTAATAATTTTTTAGGCTCGTTGTATTTATAGAAAGCACCATAAATAAGGTTTGTTCCTAAAATACCTAAAGTCTCTTGTTGTAATCTAGCATCGTTTTCTTTAAAACGAACATGCAGTATAATTTCATTATAATCTTGATCTGGATCTATTTGGTATTTAATTCCTACCCAACCATGACCTTTGAATTTTTTAGCAAAATCTATAGTTGCTACGGTATTTGCGTACGAGAAAAATAATTTATTAGGATGGTCGTCGCGCGTTAATCGCTCTTCCATTAATCTAACTTCATGATTTAGCATCTTACGTAAGCGCGCTTCTGTTACATAGCGTTTATCTTCTTCAATACCATAAATGGCATCACTAAAAGCTTTGTCGTAAGCAGACATTGCTTTTGCAATAGTTCCAGAAGCTCCTCCAGCTCTAAAAAACTGACGTACGGTTTCTTGACCAGCGCCAATTTCGGCAAAAGTTCCATAAATGTTTTCATTTAGGTTTATTCGAAGTGCTTTTGTTTTTAATGAAGGGATTTCATCAAATTGTTTATCACCTTTAATGGTTATTTCCATTTTAAATTTGGTTTACATGCTATTAGATTACCTTTTATACATTGAACATATAACTGGTATAACAAAGATATTAAATTAGTGTACCAAACAAAAAAATAAACTTATTTTTGTTTTAAAATCTATACACAATTGAAAGTAACTTTTCTTGGCACAGGAACTTCTCAAGGTATTCCAGTTATTGGAAGCACACATCCCGTTTGTTTAAGCGATAATGCAAAAGACAAAAGGCTTCGCGTTTCTGTAATGATAACGCATAATGACAATGTTTATGTGGTAGATTGCGGACCCGATTTTAGAGCACAAATGCTACAGCAAAATGCGACTAGATTAGATGCTATTTTATTTACACACGAGCATGCAGATCATACGGCAGGATTAGATGATATACGACCTTTCTTTTTTAAACAAGGCGATATACCTATTTATGCACATGAAAGAGTAATTAAATCGCTTCGTAAACGATTTGATTATATTTTTGAAACCGAAAATAAGTATCCTGGCGCACCAAGTGTTATAGAAAATGAAATTACGAATGCTTCTTTTTTTATATCGGAATTAAAGGTAACTCCTATTAATGGGATGCATAATAATTTGCAAGTTTTCGGATTCCGATTGGAAGATTTTGCTTATTTAACAGATATGAAAACCGTTGCAGACGAAGAGATTGAAAAGCTAAAAGGTTTAGATGTTTTGGTAGTGAACGCATTACGTGAGAAAGAACATATTTCGCATTTTAATTTAGAAGAAGCATTAGCATTTATTGAAAAAGTAAAACCTAAAAAAGCCTATTTAACGCATATAAGTCATTGGCTAGGTTTTCATGATGAAGTACAACAAAAACTTCCTGAAAACGTTTATCTGGCTTACGATGGATTAACCCTTAACCTATAACTAATTACTATTATGAAGAGTAAAATTTTTATGTACTTGTTTATTTTTACAGCATTACTTGTTGTGTTTCAATACGTGAATTCTAAAAAAGTATTTGAAGCAGATAAAGTGCAACTAGAAGGCTATGTAAATAAGATAGAAAAGTATAAAGATTCTGTTACTGTTATGGGAGACAAGGCTTTTCAATATGCAGAATTTAGTTTGGGATACTCCGACGAGGCTTTAAATTATATAGAAAAACGTGGTTACGAAAGTGACCAATTAATTGCACTAATTGAAGAATCGCTTTACGAGTTAAATTTAAAGGAAGGAGATAATCCTTTGGTGCCTTATGCTGCAATGTCTTCGGGAGGAAAAATGATTATAAATGCCATTCGCGTTCTAAATCACAAATGGTTAATTTGTAACTTTAATGACGGTGAATATTGGGGCGAATTATTTTTAAAATATACTATTGGTGAAAATGGTGCACTTACTTTTGAGGTAGTAGATTCTTTATTATATCCAACGAACTAAATAAAATGTTTATATAAAAAAAGACCACTAATTTTAGTGGTCTTTTTTTATATTTATTAGTCAAATTATTAGTTTCTCTATTTATATTTTATCGGTTAACCACTCTTTTAAAGCGTAAAAGTTTTGTGGTGCAACACCATGACCTACAGGAAACTCACTGTATGCATGTTTAATGTTTAGAGATTTTAAAAATACCGGAGCTTTTCTAGCCCAATCTACAGGAATAACTTGATCTACACTACCATGAGAACAGTAAAAATTAAGACTAGAATAATCTTTAGTTTCTAAATCTTCAGGCAAAATAGCAGGATTTATATACCCACTTAAAGCGATGATGTTTTTTATTTTTTCAGGATAGCTTAGTGCTACACCATAACTTAAAATGGTGCCTTGACTAAATCCTAAAAGGGATACATTATCTTTATTTACAGGATAAGC
>Ga0209344_10002447_pt1 | contig 20600 bp, 20 predicted proteins | sample Cruoilmetagenom6_FD_187293 | JGI IMG/M metagenome (GOLD analysis project Ga0209344, IMG submission 187293) | Oil polluted marine microbial communities from Coal Oil Point, Santa Barbara, California, USA - Santa Barbara Oil Seep Sample 6 (SPAdes)... | ecosystem: Environmental > Aquatic > Marine... | reverse complement strand
TTCTGAATGCCAGATAATATTGGATAAATTTGTTTTCCCCCTATGCGCGATAACAAAAACTTCCTGAATGTATTCAAGTGCCAACGCCATTCAGACTATAAGGATGCATTACGCGCAGAAGTGTTTAGCAAGCCAAATATGCTTGCCCGATGGTTCGGCCCCTTCACGACATTTTGAACGCAGTCTTAGAAAGACCATCTGTTTTGGTCGCTTCCTTCACAACGCCATTTGAGTTCCTAGAAGCGCTGATTTTCGACCGAGCTTGCAGGCGCAAAGTTGGCGCATGCGCTTCTTGCCAAGATCATGACTATGGCCAGTAGACGTATAGTTCAGTGCTTGCAGTCCGGTATCGTTTTGACCAGAAGGGCGTTCCGGCCCGAAGATATCTGAATGTTAGAAGTCGCTGAAAATCTCGGATCAAACTACGCAGCTTCCAAATTGAATGAGGTGGGTGATCAACCTCGAAAGCCAGTCGCCACTACAAACTTTTCCGAGGAATCTGATCGGCTTGCGCCCGGCTTTACATTAGCAACTTTTGTAAACCGTTGTTTGAGTATTTTCTGCAAATCACCTTCTGCACCACCTGCCAGAACTTTCGCTATAAAGGTGCCGCCTTCGTCAAGTACATCAAATGCAAAATAGGCCGCGGCTTCGCAAAGCGCGATGATCCGCAAATGATCGGTCTGCTTATGACCGGAACTGGCAGCGGCCATATCAGACATGACAACATCCGCCTTGCCATCCATCCAGCTTTTCACTTTCAGATCAGCGTCGTCGTCCATGAAATCAAGAACATGGATTTCTGCCCCTGCAACAGGTTCAACTTCCTGCAAGTCCACCCCCAGCACAGTGCCTGTCTTTTTACCAGACTTTTCGCCCAGTGCGTTCACCCGATTGACGGCGATCTGCAACCAACCCCCGGGCGCACAACCCAGATCAACCACCCGGGCACCGGGAACAAGAAACCGGTATTTGTCATCCAGATCACGGATCTTATAGGCGGCGCGCCCACGCATCCCTTCTGCCTTTGCCAGTTTGACATAAGGATCGTTCAACTGGCGTTCCAGCCAAAGTGTAGAGCTCAGCCTGCGCCCGCGCGCGGATTTAACCTTTACACGCAGATCCCGTGCCCCGCGACCGCTTGTTTTCTTCTCAGTCATGATAACGCATTCCGATTTGCTCTGACCCTGAACTTCGACTTTCTTTAAATATCCATTCCCAACTGTCGTCGCAAATACAACTCGCAGCAAGAAGCACTAATATGGCCCATCTTCCAACACACCGTCCGCGCTCATCTGTGCGTATAACAACCCTTCGCGCAATCCCCTGTCCGCAACGGACAAACGATCTGTGGGCCAGACCCGTAACAAGGCCTGCAAGATCGCGGCACCTGACATGATCAGCGCGTGCCGGTCTCGCCCGATACGCGGATCTTTACGGCGCCCTTCAGGACCCAATGTCAGATAATTGCGGATCACACGGTCAATCTGATCTGTGGTCATGCGCAAACCATCCACCTTGTTGCGATCATAACGGCGCAACCCCAGATGCGATGCCGCCACTGTTGTTACAGTTCCCGATGTTCCGATGATCTGAAATCCCTGTCGCAGTTGTTCATCTGCATAAGGTGCAAAACTTGACATGCTTTCTTCAAAAAACCAGCTCATCAGCGCAAAACGCCCGGCGTCTTCGGTAACATCGTCAAACTGATCCCGTAGCGTTGCCACACCTAAAGGCACCGAAATCCAGTCAACCACTTTCGCATGCGGGAATGGATTACCCCCGGGTTTAAATCCGGTATGAAGGCGCATGATCGCTTTGGGTCGTTCAATGCGCGGGACGTTGGTCAGATCTATCCAGACCAGTTCGGTTGAACCGCCCCCGATATCCACAACCAGCAACTGATCCGTCTTGGTTGAAACCAGTGACGCGCAGGAAACTACTGCCAGACGCGCTTCTTCTTCGGTCTCGATAGTTTCCAGCGACAACCCGGTTTCTGTCTTCACATATTGAATGAATTCTGCGGCATTACTTGCGCGACGGCACGCCTCAGTCGCAACCAGGCGCATCCGCTTAACCTTATGCTTTTCCAATTTTTTCCGGCAAATCCGCAAGGCCTGCACGGTACGCCCCATTGATGCTCGCGACAATCGCCCCGACGCTTCCAGCCCGGCCCCCAACTGCACCGATTTTGAAAAGCTGTCCACCACATGAAACTGGTTGCCCTTAGGTTGAGCAATCAGCATACGACAACTGTTCGTTCCCAGATCCAGCGCGGCATAAAGATCCGCAGGGTCGGGTATGGACGGCGCGGGTGGCTCGACCGGATTCAGGAACGCGCCCGCACCTTTGGGACGCTTGGGCGCCATTTGGACCGCCCTCCATTTCTAAGTTATCCCCACCCTAACCGCGCGATCAGAACCGCGCAAGACATGGGTAGGTGTTCGCCTCACAAAGTTGATGTAAATTTTTCAAGTTCGCTGGTCTGGCCCTGATCTGATCAACAAGATAGTTCGGTCATAGCTGAACGTCGCTTGCCGCTTATGCTATGTCGAAAAACGACACTGAATCTTGGGCACGCGCGCGTATCAAGCCATAGAATAAGAGGGAATCAATCAATGGCTAATGTCACAGTGGTTTACTGGCGTGATATCCCGGCACAGGTCATTGTGGGCAAGGGCCGGCGCGCTGCAAAGATACAATTGCCCGAACGATTTGAACAGGCAATAGATCGGGCCGCAATGAAAACCGGCGCCGCTGGCACCGATGAATATCTGGCAGAGTGGCGAAAAGCAGACCCGTTCGTGATAGAAAACGGCTCAGATGATATGAGCATCGCACAAGCTGAAAGCATTCGAATTGATAGCGAGTTTGATCAGGACCGTATTAAAAGTCTGATCGCCAACGACGGATGGGCCTGAGGCCACGTGAAATACTGGAGACTGTGATGGCTTTGTTACCGTTTGCCCGAAAGAAAGACCCGGAGCTTACACCCGTAAACAGTGAAGTACAGGCGTTTCTAAAGAGTTATTCGATTGAAGTTATGCCTCGTACCGCAGAAAAAGTCGAAGATTTTCGTGATCTTCTTCCCGAGGGTACACGCGTCTACATTGCCCATATCGAAGGCACCACGATCGAGGAAATGAGCGCAACTGCCAAGCGCCTTAGCATGGCCGGTATGGAGGTCATGCCGCATTTTCCTGCACGCATTATCAAAGACAAAGTGATGTTGGGCGACTGGATTGCGCGATACCAGGGCGAAGCCGGTGTCGAACAAGGGCTAATTCTGGCGGGCAATCCGGCAAAACAACTCGGCGAGTTCGACTGCTCAATGCAACTTTTGGAAACCGGAATGTTTGACAAGGCGGGCTTCAAACGGTTGCACGTGGCAGGACACCCCGAAGGCAACCGGGATATTGATCCTGACGGGTCGGATAAGAACGTGATGGAAGCCCTGCGAATGAAACAGGACTTTTCCAACCGCACGGATGCCAAGATGGCGCTGGCCACCCAGTTTTGTTTTGAAGCAAAACCCGTCATTTCGTGGATTGATGCATTGACAAAAGCGGGTATCGACCTGCCTGTTCATATCGGCATTGCCGGGCCCGCTAAACTGCAAACCCTGATCAGGTTCGCCATCGCCTGTGGTGTCGGCCCTTCTTTGAAGGTTCTGCAAAAACGCGCAATGGACGTTACCAAACTGATCCTGCCTTATGAACCAACTGATGTGATCCATGAACTGGCAGCCCACAAAGCTGCCAACCCTGAATTCAACATTGCGCAAGTGCATTTCTTTCCGCTCGGCGGGATCAAGACCAATGGCAATTGGGCCATCAACAATGGCGGTGCTTCCACCGTCCCGGCAAACCTTTCCAGAAAGTAGATCAATGACCCGCACAGTAATCGAAAGCAAAACCAAAACCGTCACCATCGGCTTTGACGAACCCTTTTGCGTGATCGGTGAACGGATCAATCCAACGGGTCGCAAAATGCTGGCCGCACAACTGGAAGCCGGTGATTTTTCGACCGTAGAAAAAGATGCCGTCGAACAGGTCGCCTGTGGTGCGATGGTTCTGGATATCAACGCCGGTGTTGTTTACAATTCCAACCCAAACCCAAACGAAACAGAACCACCGCTAATGACCAGAGTCATCGAAACTGTTCAGGCATTGGTTGATATTCCACTTTGTGTTGACAGTTCCGTTCCTGCCGCCCTTGAGGCTGGCCTGGCAGTTGCAAACGGGCGCCCTTTGCTGAATTCGGTAACCGGTGAAGAAGACCGCATGGAACTGGTTCTGCCACTCGTTAAGAAATACAATGTTCCGGTTGTTGCAATTTCAAATGATGACACTGGAATATCCGAGGATCCTGATGTTCGTTTCGCGGTGGCCAAGAAGATCGTCGAACGCGCAGCCGATTTTGGTATCCCAGCCCATGATATTGTCGTTGATCCACTGGTTATGCCCGTCGGGGCCATGGGCAGCGCTGGCCAGCAGGTTTTCACACTGGTGCGTCGCCTGCGTGAAGAACTGGGCGTAAACACAACCTGTGGAGCGTCCAACATTTCGTTCGGCCTGCCCAACCGCCATGGGATTAATGCTGCCTTTTTGCCAATGGCAATCGGTGCTGGCATGACCAGCGCGATTATGAACCCGGTGCGATCCGTGGAAATGGAAGCGATCCGTGCCGCCAACTTCCTGATGAACCATGATGCCCACGGCGCTAACTGGATCAGGTTTTCTCGGGTGCTGGACGCGGTCAAGGAAGGTGCGACTTTTGCAGAAGCATCCCGGGCGGCGGCGGCTGCTGGTGGCCGGGGTGGCAGAAGTGGACGCGGAGATCGCCGCCGTCGCGCCTGAGGCTGAATTTAACACGTCTCGGCAAGCCTGATCGCCAAAAGGCGCAGGTATACAGTTAGCTAAATTCAGTCCCTCATCTGAAAAACAAACTTTTCTTTACAACCATTGTTGTATTGGTTGAGAATAGCGTTACGCCGGATCAGACCGGCTACATTAAAACAGGAATGAAAGGGCCGCAGTGGGACTTAGCAGGCGTAAATTAATCTTCGCAACAGTTGTTACTTTGGGATTAACAGGGTGTGCATTTAGCGATTGGCAAACAAACTATCGCGACGTGATTGACCCCGAACTGTCGAAAAACTGGCGCGTGAGCAGTATAGATGTTCAGGTACCCGCCTCTCTAACCGTTTCAGAAGCGAACACTTTTGCTCCAAATACAGATATTGTCTGGCGCGGTGAACCTTATGGTGATCGGCATGTGCAGGTTGACAAGATCATCACGCAGGCAGCGCAGGATGGCAGCGCCAACCTCAAAGGGTCGCGTGCAGTTCGTCTTGTTATAGTTATGCGAACCTTCCATGCGCTGACGGAACGCACCCGCTATACTTTGCAATCAGCAGGGGTTCATAATATTTCGTTTAGCGCCCAGGTCTTCGATGCAAAGTCCGGTCTTGCCCTGACCCCGGTTGATGAAATCCGCGCAGATCTGGTTGGATACACCGGAAATCAGGCCCTTGCTTCCGAAGCACGCGGTGAAACGCAAAAAAGCCGTATCCTGAACCACGTGACACGGGTTATCGCTGGCTGGCTTGGCACAGGTGAAGATGTGCGGAGAAAATTTAACCGCAGCGGGCGATAGTCCAATAACTGTGGGCGGCTGTTAAAGCCGCCCTCAAACCTTTACTAACGCAAAAAACTTACTGTGTGATATGATCCGTGGTGAACAGATAGTCATCTGCACCACTATGACATGCGATACATCCCACTTCTGCACCTTTGGCAACCCGACCCGCAAGGCGCATACCTTTTGGATTTTTGTCCAGGGATCCGTCTGGCAGATACTTTACCCAAAACCAGTTGGCGTTGTCTTCGTCATAACCTGCTTCGCGCCGGAACATCACGGTAATCGCGCCAAGATGTTTGGATGGGTCCATCATGATGGCGTCCGCTTCCACACCTTCGGGGCCATAGTTGCGTTTAACAACCAGATCACCGGTATGACCACCAATTGTGGCTTTGGCATAAAAAGTTTCCAACATCATTCCATGGGGGGGACCACCATCATATGGAGTTGCCTGAATTGCGCCCTCACCAGCCAGGCCGGAAGACACCATGACATCCCATAACAGCGCTGCATAGTCAGCATCTGTATCTGTACCAAATGGCATATCCTGCGCAAGCGTCGGCGTCCCAATCACGGCAAAAGCCACAGCACCTGCTGCAATCATCTTTTTCATAGTTTTCTCCCTAATCCATCTCGAAATTTACATATGAAAAGACAGTAGGCGGAAAGTTGGGCGGAAATACAGTCACATTGACCTAACAATCTAGTGAACACATCGTGTATCTTATTGATTTGACGTCGCTAATTCCAGACGGGAAACTCAGATGAATCTCAGGAGAATGATATGAGAACAGCCATACAAATCGCGACCGTTTTCGCGACTCTTGCCACCCCAGTTTATTCGCAATCCGCTGATGATGGTGAAAAAGTATTCAAAAAATGTTCGGCTTGCCATCAGGTTGGCCCGGAAGCCAAAAACAAGGTTGGCCCTGTTCTGACCGGGGTTATTGGCAGACCGGCCGGATCAGTTGATGGGTTCAAATATTCAAATTCCATGCGCGCTGCAGGGGAAAGTGGCCTTGCCTGGAACGATGAAACGATTTTCGATTATCTGGCTGACCCCACAAAATACCTTCGCAGCGTTTTGGATGACCCAAAAGCAAAGGCCAAAATGTCATTTAAGTTGAAAAGCGAAGAAAAGCGCAGCGATGTTATCGCTTATCTGGGCACGTTTTCGACAGCATCGGCGGCCCCAGCTGACGGGTTTTGCATCGTGAATTCCTCGGAAGTGAAGCACTTTTTCGTCACCGAAACCCGTGAAGGTGACAGACAGTTTGCAGAACTTTCACCCGGTGATCGATTGTGCGCGCAGGGAACCAGCGCACCCGACGGCATTGTCAGCGTATTTGAGAGCGAGGACGGGCTGGAAGGATGTTCGCGGATAATCGCAACCGGTGTCGCCGAAGAAATGCTGGAATATGCTGAATTTGACCGCTGCGGTTGGAGTTCGCATAATTCCTGATCATAGCTATTCACTTAATTATTTGCTGATTGATTTTTCCTGCCCCGCGCTGCATCAGTAAAAAATGGGGAACTCCGGGGATGGTTGATGCACCACCGCCACTGATGCGGTCACTACTTCGTACGGCGTTGCGTATCGGTGTTATTGTCGCGATTGGTTATAGTGTGCATTTGCTGATGAACTGGGTGTTAGAAAAGGCAGAAATACTGTCCCCCAGCATGCAAAACCTGATGTTGACATCACTTGTTGCGATAGTGCTGTTGTCCTACGCTTTACTGATCGCCGTGCCTTTTGTTCCGGGAATTGAAATTGGCGTTACCCTGATCGTCATGCGCGGCGCACCAATTGCCCCTTACGTTTATATCGCAACTGTTCTTGGCCTGGTAACCGCATATCTGCTTGGCCGGCACCTGCCCTATTCCTGGCTGAACAAGGCTTTGCTTGATTGCCGCCTTACACGGGCCAGCCGATTGCTTGAACATGTGCAATCCCTTCCCCCGGAAAAACGCATAGAACTTATGTGCGAACGGTTACCCAAAAAGCTCGGGGGTAGCATCGTTCGCTGGCGCTACGTTGTTTTGGCTGTTCTGATAAATATTCCCGGCAATTCCCTGATCGGGGGTGGGGGTGGCATAACAATGATCTCAGGACTTAGCCGTGTTTTCAGGCCTGCGGCCACCATTACTACAATTGCACTGGCTGTTAGTCCGGTTCCAATTTTTGTTTGGTTTTTCGGTATTGAATTGTTCACCTGACATTTCATGCCGCTGAAAGACAAAATTATGCCGTGACCTGCCTTTTACCCAGCGACCTTTTCGCTATGGTCTGGTTCAACTGAACTTTTTGCCGAGATTACACATGAGCAAAGACCCCCTTGTTGTCTTTACACCTTCAGGAAAGCGTGGCCACTTTCCTGTTGGTACACCAATATTGACTGCAGCGCGCCAGTTGGGTGTTGATCTTGATAGTGTCTGTGGCGGTCGCGGAATTTGTTCCAAATGCCAAATCACCCCGTCATATGGCGAATTTTCCAAACATGCTGTTACGGTCGGCGAAGATGCCCTGACTGAATTCAACGAAGTCGAAGCCAGATATGATCGCATTCGCGGCCTGGCATCGGGTCGCCGTCTTGGTTGTCAGGCCAAGGTACAAGGCGATGTTGTTATCGACGTGCCCCCGGAAAGTCAGGTTCACAAGCAAGTTATACGCAAACGCGCCCAAGCACGTGACATCGTGATGAACCCGTCGGTGAAACTATTTTATGTCGAAGTCGAAGAACCCGATATGCACGAACCTTCGGGTGATCTTGAAAGATTGGTCGCTGCGCTTAAGGACCAGTGGCAACTGGATGAAGTCCGCACCGATTTGCATATTCTGCAATCCATGCAGCCTATTCTTCGTAAAGGTGGCTGGAAAGTAACCTGCGCCGTACATCTTGGGGATACAGATAATCCACCTCGTGTCATGCATCTGTGGCCGGGTTATTACGAAGGTACGCTTTACGGACTGGCTGTGGATCTGGGTTCTACCACCATCGCCGCACATCTCTGCGATCTTCAAAATGGCGACGTGGTTGCGTCCTCAGGCATCATGAATCCGCAGATCCGGTTTGGCGAAGATTTAATGAGCAGGGTCAGCTATTCGATGATGAATGAAGGTGGCGCTGAAGAAATGACTACAGCCGTTCGTGAAGGCATGAACGCCCTTTTTGAACAGATCACCGCAGAGGCCGGGATCGACAAGGGGCTGATCATGGATGCGGTGTTTGTCTGTAATCCTGTGATGCACCATCTTTTTCTGGGCATTGACCCTTTTGAGCTTGGTCAGGCGCCATTTGCACTAGCCAGTTCAGGTGCCCTTAATCTGCGCGCTAACGAACTTGATCTGATCATTCATCCGGCCGCACGAGTTTATTTGTTGCCATGCATCGCCGGACATGTGGGGGCGGATGCCGCCGCGGTGGCTTTATCAGAAAGCCCAAACACATCAGAAGACCTGGTGCTGGTTGTCGATGTCGGAACCAACGCTGAAATTTTGCTGGGTAACAAGGAAAAGGTGCTGGCCTGTTCTTCCCCTACCGGACCTGCATTTGAAGGGGCGCAAATCTCGTCTGGTCAAAGGGCTGCACCGGGTGCGATTGAACGGGCTCAGATCGATCCCATTACAAAAGAACCACGGTTTCAGGTGATCGGGTCCGAAATCTGGTCTGATGAAGACGGGTTTGATCAGGCCATCGCCACTACAGGTATTACCGGTATTTGCGGATCGGGTATCATCGAACTGGTTGCTGAAATGCGGCTGGCAGGAATAGTCGATGGCCCGGGCCTGATTGGTTCCCCTGACCAGATCGGTTCGACACGTAGCTTTCTAGATGGCCGCACGCATTCATATCTGGTCTGGGACGGATCAGCAGAGGGTGGCCCGGTGATTACAGTAACCAATCGTGACATACGTGAAATTCAGATGGCTAAGGCAGCACTTTATTCCGGTGCACGGTTGTTGATGGACAAATTTGGTGTCGATAAGGTGGATCGCATTGTGCTTGCGGGGGCATTTGGCGCACATATTTCACCCAAGCATGCGATGGTTCTGGGCATGATCCCGGATGCCCCGTTTGAAAAAGTCACATCTGCCGGAAACGCGGCGGGGACTGGTGCACGAATTGCCCTGCTAAACACGGATGCACGTCGCGAGATTGAACAAACAGTTGGTGAAATCCACAAAATCGAAACCGCTATTGAACCGCGTTTTCAGGAACATTTTGTTAACGCATCCAATATTCCGAACTCGGTTGAACCGTTCCCGATATTAAATTCATTGGTGACGTTGCCGGATGTCAATTTCAACACAGGGGGCGAAGAAGGCGGCCGCAGACGCCGGCGCCGCAGTTAAGTCTTTGGCAAAGGGCCGGCGTGATGCCAGACTGGCGCAACCACGGATCAGATTTCGCGCGCGCCCATACTTACCGATATTTCATGTGCTGCATCGAAAACAGCCTGACCAAGTCGGGCAACATCCTGGGGCTTCACCCGGCTTGTCGGGCCTGAGATCGATACACCTGCAATCGGTTCGCCATAGGCATCAAAAATGGCAGCGGCGATGCAACGCATTCCCTGTGTGCGTTCTTCGTTGTCAGTTGCATAGCCTAGGGATTGTGCAACAAGCAGCTCAGAGCATAACGCGTCGCGTTCAACCAGAGTAGTGGGCGTAAAGCGTTGCAGATTTTCAAATGAAAGAACCTTATCCAGCCGGATTTGTGAGTAGTTAGCCAACAAAGCCTTTCCAATTCCTGATGCATGCAGGGGAGAGTTTGTTCCAGGTGGGAAAAATGCGCGAATGGTTTCGTTGGTTTCTATTTGGCTGATAAAAAGAACCTGCCCCTGCCGCTCAATCCCAAGATTTGCGGTTTCACCTGTCAGTTCCATCAGGCGGCGCATCACTGGGCGGCTGCGTTCGATCAGGCCGGTACGGCGCAAGAATGAAGACCCGATCAAAAATGCTTTTGGCCCAACATGCCATGTCTGGGATCCTGCATCCAATTCAACAATACCACGGGTTTGCAGTGTGATCAGAATTCGGTAAATCGTAGCGGGAGATTGATCCAGCTCTTGCGATAGTTCAGTCAGGGTTGGGCCGGCGAGTTCACTAAGCGCTTCCAATACTGACATGGCCCGGTCCAGCGACCGGATCGTATTTTGTTCAGTCTTGTCCGTAAATCCGCGTGGACGGCCGCGTTGTCGTTTTTCTGGCATTTTTCCTACCCGTCCTGATTGTTCAAGAAAATTCGTCTGCTTGGCCTGACACGGCGTTCAAAAATGAAAAACGTAACACATTGGATTTACTTGATTATATCAGTAAAGTCAATTTTGAAAAAATATTTCAAAAAAATTGAACCGTCTTGTGAACCCTAATAAAGTAACTGCAACCCAAAACTTAGGAGGTTTTATGAGCTTTCAAAATCCGGTTTTTATTCCAGGCCCGACGAACATACCCGAGGATGTTCGCAAAGCATGTGACATGCCAACGCTAGATCACAGATCACCATTGTTTGGTGAAATTCTGCATCCAGCCCGCAAGAATGTTCAGACAATCCTGAAAAGCGCCACTGCCGAGGTTTTCATTTTCCCTTCAACCGGTACCGGTGGCTGGGAAACGGCACTCAGCAACACACTTTCGCGGGGCGATAAGGTTCTGGCTGCTAGAAACGGAATGTTTTCGCTGCGCTGGATCGATATGTGCCAGCGACACGGCCTAAATGTTGAAATCGTTGAAACATCGTGGGGTCAAGGAATTCCCGCAGATCGCTATGAAGAAATTCTGACCGCTGATACAGCACATGAAATCAAGGTGGTTCTGGCAACACATAACGAAACAGCAACCGGGGTTCGTTCTGATATTGCAGCCGTGCGCCGCGCAATGAATGCCGCCAATCACCCTGCCCTGCTTTATGTTGATGGGGTTAGTTCAATCGCGTCGATGGATTTTCGCATGGATGAATGGGGAGTGGATATTGCAATTACAGGATCGCAAAAAGGCTTCATGCTACCTGCAGGGCTGGCAATCGTCGGGTTTTCATCCAAGGCGATGGCAGCATTGGATAGCGCAACCCTGCCCCGTACATTCTTTGATGTTCGCGATATGGTTAAAGGATACGCAGCAAACGCTTATCCATACACACCAGCCGTAGGATTGATGAGCGGGTTGAAATATTCATCGGACCTGTTGCTTGCTGAAGGTCTGGAAAATGTATTTTTGCGCCATAACAGGATTGCAAGCGGCGTACGCGCCGCAGTTAAGGCATGGGGGTTGCAACTTTGTGCGGTCTCTAATGATTTGGAATCCGATACGGTAAGTGCAATTCTTACGCCAGACGGGTTCAATGCTACAGATATTGTCACCCATGCAGCCAATAAATACGGTGTTGCTTTTGGTGTGGGTCTTGGTGAAGTTGCTGGCAAAGCGTTTCGCATCGGGCATTTGGGATCACTGACTGATGTAATGGCGCTGTCCGGCATCGCGACGGCAGAAATGGTAATGGCCGATCTTGGACTGGACATTAAACTTGGGTCTGGCACTGCCGCCGCGCAGGAATACTATCGTTCAACGGTGAAGACCGCATAAGATTGAAAGACGTTTCCATGAATATTCCTGACTTTAACGATGTGATTGTGGCCCATGAACGCATTCGCCCGTATATTCACAAAACGCCTGTGCTTTCATCGCAATTCATCAATGAATTGACCGGTGCCGAATTGTATTTCAAATGCGAAAACTTTCAGAAAGCCGGCGCTTTCAAAGTACGGGGTGCATCAAACGCTGTTTTTGGGCTGTCTGAGCACATGCTTGCGAAAGGCGTCGCGACACATTCCTCGGGCAATCACGCACTTAGCCTATCCTACGCGGCCGGACGCCGGGGCATCCCTTGTACTGTTGTAATGCCCCGAACAGCACCTCAGGCCAAAAAAGATGCGGTTAGCGGTTATGGTGGCCGGATCGTAGAATGTGAACCCTCTACAACTTCGCGCGAAGCCGTGTTTGCCGAAGTTGTAAAGGAAACCGGGGCCGAGTTTGTCCATCCCTACAATGACCATCGCGTCATTGCCGGGCAGGCAACCTGTTCGCGCGAATTGCTGGATCAAGCGGCAAACCTTGACGCCGTCATTGCCCCAATCGGCGGAGGTGGCATGGTGTCTGGCACATGCCTGACCATTTCAAACACGAAACCCGACGTTGCTATTTATGCAGCAGAACCTGAGCAGGCAGATGATGCATATCGCAGTTTCAAAGCGGGCCATATCATTGCTGATGACGCGCCGGTAACCGTTGCTGACGGCCTGAAGGTGCCGCTGAAAGAACTGACATGGCATTTTGTTTCCAACCACGTCACCGACATACTTACTGCCAGTGAACAGGAAATCATCGATGCGATGAAACTGATCTGGAAACGCATGAAGATTGTGATGGAGCCCAGCAGCGCCGTACCGCTGGCGACCATTCTGAAGAACAAAGAAATATTCGCCGGTAAACGTGTCGGTGTAATCGTCACCGGTGGAAATGTCGATTTGGACAAGCTGCCCTGGCAATAAGTTAGAACTGGAGAACCACCATGAACGCACCTGTTAACTTTGACGACCTTGAGGTCGGATATGATGTGCCCGCGCTGCCGGGGATGGACGCTAAAGATATTCAAACTCCTTGTCTGGTGTTGGATCTGGATGCGCTGGAACGTAATGTGAAAAAGATGGGTGACCTGGCCCGCGAAATGGGTGTTCGTCACCGCGCACATGGCAAGATGCATAAATCGGTGGATGTCGCGAAGCTGCAGGAAACTCTTGGTGGTTCCGTGGGTGTGTGTTGTCAGAAAGTATCCGAGGCCGAAGTTTTTGTTCGCGGTGGTATCAGGGATGTGATGGTTTCCAATCAGGTTCGAGATCCGGCAAAGATTGACCGTTTGGCGCGATTGCCAAAACTGGGATCGCGAATTCTGGTCTGTGTTGACGATCCTGAAAATGTCGCCGATCTGGCGTCTGCAGCGCAAAAACACGGCACCGAACTGGAAGTTCTGGTCGAAATTGACTGTGGTGCCGGGCGTTGTGGTGTTACCACCTCTCAGGACGTTGTTAATATCGCAAAACTGATTGACGCCGCCCATGGTTTGAAGTTTGCCGGAATTCAGGCCTATCAGGGCGCGATGCAGCACCTTGATCTATATAATGATCGCAAAGACAAAATCGATATCGCAGTCGAACAGGTTGGCGACGCGGTAAACGCCCTGAAATCGCAGGGTCTGGAATGTGATATCGTTGGTGGTGGCGGTACAGGATCGTATTATTTCGAAGGTAATTCCGGCGTTTATAACGAATTGCAATGTGGGTCTTACGCATTCATGGATGCTGATTATGGCCGCATTCTGGATAAAGATGGCAAACGAATTGACGATGGAGAATGGGAAAATTCGCTTTTCATTCTGACATCGGTGATGAGCCACGCCAAAGCTGACAAAGCGATTGTTGACGCAGGCCTGAAAGCACAATCTGTGGATTCCGGGCTGCCAACTGTGTTTGGGCGCAATGACAATGTTGAATATCTGAAATGCTCAGATGAACACGGTGTCGTAGGTGACCCGGATGGTGTGTTGAAAGTAAACGACAAACTGCGCCTTGTGCCGGGTCATTGTGATCCGACTTGCAATGTTCATGACTGGTATGTGGGGGTGCGCGGTGACAAGGTGGAAACCCTATGGCCAGTATCTGCGCGCGGTAAAGCATACTGATCCCCTGCCCTAACTAGCAGAGAAAGAGACATCCGATGATCATCGTACCGGAAAAAGAAATCGCAGGGTTGCTGGGGCGCAAAGAAAGCTTTGACGCTATTGAAAAAGTTTTTGCGGCAATGTCACGCGGGGATGCATACAACTTTCCGGTGATCCGGGAAAGTATTGGCCACGCTGATGCGCTTTATGGGTTTAAATCCGGGTTTGACCGGGCCGGACTGGCGCTTGGGTTGAAATCGGGCGGTTACTGGCCCGGCAATGAAGCCAAAGGCCTGACCAACCACCAGTCTACGGTATTTTTGTTCGATGCCGACACTGGTAAAGTCAAAGCTGTGGTGGGCGGCAACTTGCTAACCGCATTACGCACCGCTGCGGCATCTTCGGTTTCCATCAAATATCTGGCGCCCGAAAACGCCAGGGTTCTTGGGATGATCGGCGCCGGTCATCAATCGGTATTTCAACTGCGTTCAGCCGTCGAACAGCGGAATTTCGAAAAGATCATAGGGTGGAACTACCACCCTGAAATGCTTTCCCGCCTGGATGATGTGGCAAAGGAACTGGGTCTTCCATTTGAAGCGGTCAGTCTTGATAAAATGGGGGCAGAGGCAGATGTGATCATTTCGATCACGTCCAGTTTCGATCCAATCCTGTTGGATGCACATGTTTCCGGTGGAACGCATATCGCCTGCATGGGCACGGATACCAAAGGCAAGCAAGAGGTTGAGGCAGCCCTTGTCGCCCGCGCAACGGTGTTCACTGACGAAATCGCGCAGTCAATCAGTATCGGTGAATGCCAGCATGCGATAGCTGACGGATCAAAACTGGAAACTGACATTTTTGAATTGGGCGCTGTTATCAACGGTACTCAGGTCGGGCGCAGTTCGGATCAGGAAGTTACGCTGTTTGACGGCACCGGTGTTGGTTTGCAGGACCTGGCTGTCGCGTCAGCGGCGGTCGATCTGGCAATTCAAAAAGGCGTCGCACTTGAAATTGATTTCTGACCGAAACACGTGTTTACGTAGCAATCGATTTTGCTGCGCTATCAAGGTTGCAGAAAACCGGGCGGATCAACCAATTGTCCCATCAGTCCAGTTTTTGACAAGATCAAACGAAACCCACGTTATCTTAACAATTTTCTGGATAAAATTCAGCCATCTGCTCGAACTATGTTCAAAATTAGCAAGCCGTAGAAATTGAACTTTGCCGCTGTTTTTTTGCTGCATGCTTATAGTTTGTAATTTCAAAGGCTGTGAATTGATCCAAATTATTTTGTTCCTAAAGGTCCGGGCTCCCAACTTAAAGCATTGTTATACTAATATAATTTTGCAATGACACCGCGTTTCAGGTTGCCCCAATCCCCAGCATTAAGGCACCTATGAATGGCCGTGCTTACAAAAGAGACAGCGATAATACCGATAAGCACCGGCCTATTATCCATGCTTTGGAAACAGTTTGTTTTACCCAGATTGTGGCGGGGGCCTTATTTCAGCCGCATTGTCACGCTTCCAATACATGTTAAGGCTGCATGAACAGAGGGGATACCAGCACAATGACTTTCTCAACAAATGTCAGTATGGCCGCACCTGAAAATCGCGGGATGCATTTCCCCGCTACCAGAACAACCAAAAACCGCACCAGTCGGAAATCCAGAACTTCGGTAAGGGCTGAAAGAATGCCTATACATCTGGATTTTGAGGAAACCCTGAACGCAATCTCGTTTGACTGGATACAGTTGAACAACGCATCACATCAGGACATGATTGCAGCCTTCGTGCAGGCGACTACTTATTGCCTGGAAAAAAACAAAGAAGAACTGGTACTGAGAGATATTGCACCAAATTCACAAATTGACCACGACAATCCATCAAAAATTGTCGAAGTTCATGACCGGCTTACGCGTATGTTTGGCGAAGCGTTCACATCATTGGATCGTGATATTCCTGAGGTCAGGTTGAATCTCAACAGAGGGCAGTTCGACCTTCGTTTTTACATGGGGAAAGATATCCCAAGGGATTATTCATACGACGACGATCGCTGAATTTTAATCCCCCCCTAGTGCGCGGTCAGTCTAAAACTGACTGCAAGGCATGCCAATTAGTTTTGTTTGCAGTCGATTACTGGGCCAAACCAACAACCCCACCATACACATTGGGCGGCATTGACCAGAGAGTTTCTGGTAAAGGCATTGGTGTCAGCAATTCAGTTTTGCCAAATCTGCCTATTTTTGGGTGCAGGTATTCCGACCGAATTCCGATTTTGTTATAAAACTGTTACTTTTCGCTTTCAATCAACGGCTACTTCGCTAACGTCAGCTAATCTAGGGAGGAATAAAATGAACATATTTATGAAAACGGTGTCCATTGCGGCATTTATGGCTGGTTTCAGCATCGCCGGTGCAGCTACAGCTGCCAGCAACTGTGAGCGCGGCACACTCGATGAACGGTTCTGTGACGTTGACGGTGACCTGATTGCAGACATTCCAACAGATGCAAGTGAACAGGTTGATCCGGATACACTGATTTTTACATACACACCGGTTGAAGATCCGGCCGTTTATGTAACCGTATGGGCCGAATTCATGGACCATCTGGCAGAAAAAACCGGCAAGAAAGTACAGTTTTTTCCAGTACAGTCCAACGCGGCACAGATCGAAGCAATGCGTTCGGGCCGTTTGCACATTGCCGGTTTCAATACAGGCTCAAACCCACTGGCTGTAAACTGCGCGGGCTTTCGTCCATTTACCATCATGGCATCACTTGATGGCCACTTTGGTTATGAAATGGAAATCCTGACTTATCCTGGTTCAGGCATCGAAAAAGTTGAAGATATCAAAGGTGGTCAGTTGGCCTTTACTTCGCCGACCTCCAATTCAGGTTTCAAGGCACCAAGCGCAATCCTGAAAGGTGATTATGATTTGATCCCAGAGCGTGATTTTGAACCTGTTTTTTCCGGCAAGCACGACAATTCAATCATGGGTGTTGCCAATCAGGATTATCCGGCTGCATCGATTGCAAACTCGGTTCTGGCGCGGATGATCAGCCGTGGGGAACTGAAAGCAGAAGACGTGGTTTCAATCTATAAATCACAAACATTCCCGACCACTGGGTTTGGTACGGTTTACAACCTGACACCTGAGCTTCATGCGCAAATTCAAGATGCGTTCTTTAGCTTTGAATGGGACGGAACCGCCTTGCAGGAAGAGTTTGAGAAATCAAACGAAGGTCAGTTCTTACCTATGAACTACAAGGAATTCTGGGACGTTATTCGCAAGATAGATACCGCAAATGGCGTCAGTTATTCCTGTAGCTGATCATTACCGAAAATAGAAAATGGTGTGCCCCGGAGATACGGGGCGCGCTTCTTTGTTACGCGCTGAGGGGCTACAATGCTGCGTCTGGAAAAACTGACTAAAGTCTACAAAACAGGTGACAAGGCGCTAAACGCCGTTGATCTGGAAGTCCCAAAGGGGCAGGTTCTGGCTTTGATCGGGCCATCCGGCGCTGGTAAATCCACATTGATCAGATGTATAAACCGATTGGTTGAACCATCGTCAGGATCGGTGACGCTGGATGGGGTTGAACTGACCAAACTGGGCCTTGGCGGATTGCGCAAAGAACGCCGCCGCATGGGTATGATTTTTCAGGAATATGCGCTGGTTGAACGCCTTACCGTCATGGAAAATGTCCTGTCGGGGCGTCTTGGATATGTAGGATTTTGGCGCAGCTTCCTGCGCAAGTTTCCACAAAAGGATGTGGATGAAGCCTTTCGCCTGCTTGATCGTGTTGGACTGGTGGAAATGGCCGACAAGCGCGCTGACGAATTATCCGGCGGTCAACGCCAGCGCGTTGGTATTTGCCGCGCACTTATTCAGGATCCGTCCGTTTTGCTGGTCGACGAACCGACCGCGTCACTTGATCCAAAAACCAGCCGCCAGATTATGCGACTGATCGTTGAACTTTGTCAGGAACGCGAATTGGCGGCAATCGTAAACATCCACGATGTGGCACTGGCGCAAATGTTTGTGTCGCGCGTCGTCGGTCTTGAAAAAGGAACTGTGGTATTTGATGGTTCCCCCGACGAGTTGACCGAAGATGTACTGACCCGGATATACGGTGAAGAAGACTGGTCAGAAACCATCCAGAAAGTTGAAGACGAAGAAGAGGACGCCGCATAATGAGCGCTGCACTCGAGGCCCGTCTTGGCCAACCCTGGAAAAAACCACCATTTATCACCTCATCGACGTTGCGATGGTTCTTGATCATAGGTTCTGTAGTCTACCTCGTGCTTGCGATCGGTTCCTTTGAAGTAAACTGGGCACGCGTATACCGCGGACTTGATCGGGGCTGGCAGTTCTTTATCGCTTTCACACATCCGGATTTCATTTCCCGTGCCGGGGAAATCAAGGATGGCATGATCGAAAGTATCGTCATGGCGCTGGCATCAACGGTTGTTGGAATAGCGATTTCAATTCCGATCGGCCTTGGTGCTGCACGGAATATCTCTATTCTGCCAGTCTATCTGGTTTGCCGCTCGATCGTTGCCTTGTCACGTGCGCTTAACGAAATCGTCGTGGCCATTTTGTTAGTCGCAATTTTTGGGTTTGGCCCACTGGCCGGCTTTTTGACACTTAGCTTTGCCACAATTGGATTTTTATCAAAACTTCTGGCCGAAGAAATCGAAGACATGGACAAAGTACAGGCCGAAGCGGTGCGTGCAACCGGGGCCAGTTGGTTGCAACGGTATGTTTTTGGCGTGCAGCCGCAGGTTATTCCGCGGTTAATCGGATTGTCAATTTACCGGCTGGACATCAATTTTCGTGAAAGTGCCGTGCTTGGTATCGTCGGTGCCGGGGGCATAGGCGCAACGCTGAACACTTCATTTGACCGATACGAATTTGATACATCGGCGGCAATTCTGTTGGTGATCATACTTATCGTTATGAGCCTTGAATATCTTTCCGGCATCATCCGTGCGAGGGTCCAGTAATGGCTATTTCAACAAGAGATGGCGTAAAAGTATGGCAGCGGCGCGATCGCGATGCTCAACTAAAGCTCTGGGCGATATGGCTGGTTGGGACGGCCATATTCATGTGGAGCTGGCAGCAGATTTCGTCAGTGACCACCTGGGCATTTTTCTGGGATGCCCCGCGCATTGCCGCTGATATTGGCTCACGCGCTGTTCCCCCGCGCTGGTCTTATATGGAAAAGCTGTGGGAACCACTTTGGGATACATTAAACATCGCGACACTTGGCACGGTAATGGCGCTGATGATGGCCGTTCCGGTTGCATTTATGGCAGCGCGAAATACCACGCCCTCAAAGTTGTTTGTCCGGCCTATCGCATTGCTGATTATCGTTTCCAGCCGGTCGATTAATTCGTTGATTTGGGCGTTGCTGCTGGTGAAAATCATTGGCCCCGGAATATTCGCCGGACTAATCGCTATTGCTATCCGATCCATCGGATTTTGCGCAAAACTGCTTTACGAAGCAATTGAGGAAATAGACGAAACCCAGGTTGAAGCGATCACGGCAACGGGTGCCAGCCGCTGGCAGGTGATGGCTTACGGTATTGTTCCACAGGTTTTACCCGCCTTTGCGGGGATCGCGGTGTTCCGCTGGGATATCAATCTTCGCGAATCCACTGTGCTGGGGTTGGTTGGCGCGGGTGGTATCGGCCTTCAGTTGCAGGGTTCACTTAACACCCTTGCCTGGCCACAGGTCAGCCTGATCCTGTTGGTTATTCTGTTGGCGGTTGTTGTCAGTGAATGGGTTTCAGCCAAGGTGCGCGGAGCCATCATTTAGTGAAACAGCAAGATGATGAAGCGTGGGCCTTCCGGGCCTACGAAAACGCGCGCGCTCGTCTGCCCGACCCCATCTTTCAGAACAAGATCACCAACGCTGTTTCTCTGGCACAGATTGCGGACAAGTTTGATGTGTTTCTGCTGGATGCCTACGGGGTTCTGAATATCGGAAGTACCGCCATTGAGGGCGTGGCCGAACGGATAAGGGATCTGCGCAGCGCCGGGAAAAAAGTGATGGTTGTCACAAATTCAGCTGGCTACCCAAAAAGCATCATGCTGGAACGGTTTGCACGTTTGGGATATGACTTTGTGGCAGAAGATGTAGTTTCAAGCCGCGAAGCGATGCTGGCTTACCTGGCAAATCACCCACAGATTAGCTGGGGGGTCATGGCGCAGCAAAATTCACGTTTCGAAGAACTGGA
>Ga0209344_10002444_pt1 | contig 20646 bp, 20 predicted proteins | sample Cruoilmetagenom6_FD_187293 | JGI IMG/M metagenome (GOLD analysis project Ga0209344, IMG submission 187293) | Oil polluted marine microbial communities from Coal Oil Point, Santa Barbara, California, USA - Santa Barbara Oil Seep Sample 6 (SPAdes)... | ecosystem: Environmental > Aquatic > Marine... | reverse complement strand
TTGAACTATCTCTTCATTTAATATAGGAATTGGAACTCCAATCCCTATTGCAATTGAACATCCATAACCTTGCATACTGATACCTACAAGCCATTCAGGACTCATTTGCTTTAAGTCACCCATAACCCACAAAGTCCCTGCAGGAGAAACAGGCAAACCTTTTTCAGTTCTTTGTACAGAAGGTTTATGCTGTGTTCCTTGCCAGGTAACAAAGCCTTCTCCTCCACCTAGAAAAATTCTTGTTCCAAGACCAATTGTTTTGTAGTATGGATCGTTAAATAATGGACTAAGTTGTCCTGCTGAACAATAGTTTGCATTGCCAGCTTTAGGCTTTAAAGCTCCCATATATGTATATACAATTTTTTTGGTTAAATTTATGGCACAATTGTAATTTTGATATCCATTTCTAGGGTTGCACAGAACTGCATTTGTAAGAGATTTCAAAGTTATCTCTTTTTCAACTTTCCTGTTAGGATAGCAGTTTGTTCCATATGCTGTAGCCACTAACTCTATTTTTTTGCCAGCAACCAGATCCTGAATAACGTGCCCCCCACCATATTTAAACTTACCTGGATACACCTTGTTTAAAGGGTCATCCTCATTAGGTTCAGTAGCTCCCAGATAACAGTCAACAGCAGCAATTCCTGCATAAGCAGAAACTTTGTTCAGCCAAACTTTTGATGCCTTTATACCAGGAACAGAATGTCCAAAATTAATAAAAGCACCTGATGAACACATTGGAGCAAAAGTTCCAGTGGTTACAACATCAACATGTTTTGCTGCAGACACAGGCCCTTTGTCTTTAACAATATCAATTATTTCTTCTGCTGTAACTACAACAGCTTTCCCTGATCTGATTTTATCATTAATTTCCTTAAAAGTCTTATTGACTTTATGTGATTGCATAATAATGCTAACCTTTAATTTAAGCTGGTTTTAACAAATTTTATCTTATTTGAAATATTATTATTTATCCAGGAAGCATCCCACCATTCAACTGGATTTACAAAAATATTGTTAACAAGCATGGAAAAATGCAGGTGATCACCCCCTGCAAGCCCTGTGCTTCCGGTATGTCCAATGATCTCACCTTTTAACACAATTTGCCCTTTTTGAACTTTAATCGAACTCAAATGAGCATACATACTATACAGTCCCATGCCATGGTCAATAAATACTGTTTTCCCATAAATACCTAAAGAAGCATTAAATGCAACCTTTCCTTTATTAGCAGCAGGAACTGAGGCATGCGTAAAAGAAGCCAGGTCAACTCCAAGATGAACCTGCTTGTCAATTATTCGTCCATTGTACCGGTAAGTGCGATGATCTCCAAAACCTGCCTTTCTTGCGGACCTAAAAAGTCTTTGGAAAGTTCCTTGCCAATATATTTGATTTTCTGTTTTTTTTGTAATTTCCTTTATTTTTTCAATGTTTTTATCTCTTAGCTCACTATTTATCTTAATAAATTTATCAACCATAGAAAAGCCAGAATCAGATGTGAAATAACCATCAAATTCCGGCAGTTTTATGTTGAGAAATCTATTGGAAATATTCATTTTATCTTTCTTAAAACCTTTTTTTCTTATATGATATGAAAACCCTTTTTTAGCATTGTTACCTGCCATATCTGTAGCTTTGAGAAAAACAGGTATCCCTGGGCATTGATTGTATTCAAGTGCAAAAAAAGCCATAAAAATCTTATTGTCTTTAAAATATCCAGAATATCCCGGAAAAAAAATATTATCAATCACAACACCACTTTCAAAGCAAGTATCTGACACCCGATATATTATCAAGCCTGCGCCTCCCTGGCTTATATAGTGAGATCTGCTTAAAACCTGAATATCAGGCGACATTGTATCAATTACTATCTCCTTTTCGATATATGTCCTGTTTCCATGCAATCTTTCCCGCCACGAATAATCCCAAACAACCATACGCAAAATAGCTTTACCATCACTAATGCTTGATTTTCCTGGTTCAATTTTAATTTTAAAAGATTTTTCATTCTCTTTGCCGCCACTGATAAAACCGGCATAAGTGAATTTTTTGTCAAGAAGTACTGTCTCTTTTCCATCTTTTATAAGGCCTACCCAAATTTTTCTAAGACCGCTTTTAGAATCAGAAACAGATATTGAAAAATCCTTGAAAGGCCCGATATAGGGTGAAGAAAGTGATAACTTTATCCTTGGTTTCTCTGTTTCAAGCTTTAATATTAATAACCAGGCAACAGATATAATAATGGCAATTGCCAAAATTAATAACAAACGATATTTATTTTTTTTATTTCTTTCTGTATATTTTTTCATTTTGATATTTTTTTAGCTTGTAATGTGAAGCACATTATTTTTGAAAAATATTTTTCCATTTTTGCAGTATATTGTTTTAATAACAGTTAATTATAAAGTAAGCAAGGAATGTTTTTTCAATTCTTGACTTTTATATGTTACCACGTTAAATTATTATTAATAATTAGAAATTTGCAAGCGCACTGAATATAAAAGCAACTGTTGAAATTATTTTTCTTTTTTATATATCATGACCTAATTTTAAAAGCATGATAGTAAAATTTTTATGTAATTTTACTAAAGCAGCATAAATAATGGCAAATATATTAAATACAAAATACATAAACAAAGAAAAAGGATCTGCATTTCTCCTGATTGCAGGACCATGTGTTATAGAAGATTATAGCACTACTTATGAAATAGCTTCATTTCTCAAAAAAATTGCTGAACAATTAAAATTGCCTTTCCTTTTTAAAGCTTCCTATGATAAGGCAAACAGAACATCTGTCAATTCCTTCAGAGGCCCGGGATTTGAAAAAGGATTAGATATTCTTAAAAGCATCAAGTCTGAACTCGCTATAGATATAATTTCAGATGTACACAGAATTTCAGAAGTCGAAAAAGCTGCAAAAATTTTGGACGTAATCCAGATTCCTGCTTTTTTATGCCGGCAAACAGATCTCATTATTAAAGTATCAAAAACAGGAAAACCTGTAAATATAAAAAAAGGACAGTTTCTTGCCCCTTGGGATATCTCAAACGTAATCAATAAGGCAGCTTCAACGGGAAACAGGCAAATATTGGTAACAGAGCGAGGAACTATGTTTGGATATAATAACATAGTTGTTGATTTTAGGGGAATAAAAATTATTCAGGATTTGGGATACCCTGTAATTTTTGATGCAACACATAGCGTTCAGCTGCCAGGAGGAGCAGGTAAAAGTTCTGGCGGGCAAAGGGACTTTGCACCATTGTTAGCCAGGGCCGCAATTGCAGCAGGAGCAAATGGAATTTTTTTAGAAGTACACAAAAATCCGGATAAGGCACTTTGTGATGGCCCGAATTCATTAAAAACAGATACGTTGTACGAATTACTCAAGAGCCTTAAGGAAATAAAAGCCTGTTTGGCAAGCTATAGTTCGTCACCTAAATAATTTCAAAATATTTGAACGAAAACCATATGGACCCAGAACTTTGGAATCACCTTTTTGAAATTTAATATGTGACCATCTATAAAACCAACTGAAACAATTTGTTTTAACTTTTATTATAATTATTATAGTTAAGTTGAATGAGTGAAAATAAATTAAAAAAAATCAAACTCTTGTTACTTGATGTGGATGGTGTTCTTACAGATGGAAGCATCATTTATACAGACAGCGGTGAAGAAATAAAACAATTTGATGTCAAAGATGGTCTTGGAATAAGGCTTCTTATTGAAGCTGGAATTAAAGTTGCTATTATTTCAGGCAGAAGCTCACAAGCACTCGCTAAAAGATGTAATAATCTTGGCATTAAATATTTGTTTGATGGAAGACGCAATAAAGCTGAATCCTTTGGCCAAATTCTAAAACAAGTAAAAGTTTTGCCTGAAGAAATTGCTTTTATCTGTGATGATTTGCCTGATATGTCTCTCATGAAAAAGGTAGGCCTGTCAATTGCCGTATCAGATGCATGCGATACTATTATCAATAAAGCAGATATGATAACCAAAGCTAAAGGAGGAAAAGGGGCAGTAAGGGAAGTCTGCGATTCAATATTAAAAGCTCAGGGACACTGGCAAAATATTATTGAACATTTTCCATAATGCCTTCTATAAAATACAAAAAACGGAAAAAAATAAAATTTTTTCTAATTTCGATAATTATAATATTTTTTTTTATAACTGTAGCAGTTTTTATTAATTATCGTAAACTTTCAGGGAATATAGATAAATATTTTCCTTTATTTGATAGTAAAGCAAATATATCAATAGGAAATGTTCATCAAATAGCAACCAAAAACGGAATTTTAGAATGGAATTTAGAAGCCTTTTCAGTTCATTACATTAATAATGAGAATAAGGCTATTTTCAATGATATTATTATAACATTTTTTCTTAAAAACAAAAAAAAAGTTTATTTGACAGCAAAAAAAGGAATTTTAGCAATAGATTCCAACGATCTTGAAGCTTCAGGCAGTGTAGTTGTCAGAAATGATATCTATACCCTGGCAACTGAGAAACTGTTTTATAAACACGCAAAAAAAAATATTTCCACAAATGAACCAGTAAAAATAAGTGGCAATGCAATGCAATTTTTGGCAGATTCAATGTCCTATGATATCAACACAGGAATTATTTTGCTTAAAGGCAATATACAAGGAATAATATTTGAAAATAAATTATTGTAATTTTAAAGGCTGTAATGTTTTAACAATCATTGTATCCTTTGCTGGGGTATTATTTTTTTTGCTGACTTTTTTTTTTAAAGTATATGCAGAGGATAATAAGCCGGATATTTCAAATGGTAATAATAACGAAAAAATTTTTATCAAAGCAAACAGTCTATTTGCTGACAGCCTAAATAAATATATTACATTTACAGAAAATGTTGTAGCAACCCAAGGCACTACTACAATATATGCTGACGAACTTAAAATTTACTACAAAAAACAACTGGATAATAATGCAGACTTTGCTGCTGATGAAGATTCAATGGAAAAGATTATTGCAAATGGCAATGTCAAAATACTATTTGATGATCAGGTTGCACTTACAAAAAAAGCTATATATAAAACAGATAAAAGAATACTTATTCTTTTAGGAAATGGTTCAAAAATAACAAGTGAAAAAAACTCCATTGTTGGAGCAGAAATAATTTTATACAGAACAAATGGTCGTATTGAAGTTAAGAGCGGAGACCAAAGTAGTGTTGAAGCCTTGATTTATTCTGGCAAAAAAGGTATAAATTAACAATAGCTATTAATTATTTTACATTATAAAAAGATGTCTTTGCTATCACTTGAAAAGCTTGTTAAAGTCTATAATAATAGACGAATTATCAACCTGTTAAGTTTAGAGGTTGAACAAGGCAGCGTTATTGGTCTTCTTGGACCAAACGGTGCTGGCAAAACCACAAGCTTTTATATGACCATTGGAATGATAAAACCAGATGAAGGCAAAGTTTTCATTGATGGGAAAGATATAACAACCTGGCCAATGTATTTAAGAGCACGCAAAGGTATTGGATATCTTCCACAGGAAACCTCAATATTTAAAAAGCTCACTGTAAAACAGAACATAATGGCTATTTGCGAACAACTTTTAATTCCCAAATCTGAACGAATTAAGCGTGCAGATATACTCCTTGAAGAGCTTGGAATAAAGCACCTGGCTGACCAAAAGGCTCAGGTTCTTTCTGGTGGAGAAAAAAGAAGACTCGAAATAACCCGCGCACTAGCCACAAATCCATCTTTTATTTTACTTGATGAGCCATTTGCAGGTGTTGATCCCCTGGCTGTCATTGATATAAAAAAAATTATTGGGCATCTTAAAAAACGAGGCATTGGAATTATTATATCAGATCATAATGTCAGGGAAACTCTTGAAGTTTGTGACAAAGCATATATTTTACATAATGGACAAATTATAGAATCTGGACCACCTGATGTAATAGTATCAAGCAAAACTGCTAGACGCATATACCTTGGAGACGAATTTAGGTTATAAAATGGCAATTGAATTACGACAGCAACTAAAATTATCCCAGCAACTAATAATGACGCCACAGCTTCAAATGGCGATTAAGCTGCTTCAATTATCCAGGCTTGAGCTGCTGGAAACCATCAACCAAGAACTTGAAACCAACCCTGCACTGGAAGAAACTACTGAAATTGCAGATGATGACAAACTGCTTGAGACAATTGAAACTGAAAAAGATTCAACATTGGCAGAAGTGACCATAGAAGAAAAAATCAATGATAATATTGACTGGAATAATTATCTTGATGAATACAATTCTACCAGCAAAATAAATTTTGAATCAGAAAAAAAAGACTCAACTAATTTTGACTCCTTTTTATCACAGAAAAAATCATTAAATGAACACCTTTTATGGCAACTATCAAACACATCTCCCACAGAGGAAGAACAAATAATAGGAAGCCTTATTATTGGCAATCTGAATAGAGACGGTTATCTTGACATAAGTTTAGATGAACTTATTAGTCAAAGTGGATCTAAACCTGAGAAGGTACAAAATATTTTATCATTAATGCAAGCATTTGATCCTAGTGGTGTTTGTGCTGTCGATTTAGCTGACAGCCTTCTTATTCAGGCCAGGTATTTGAAACTTAATAATACCTTAGTAACCAAAATCATTAAAAATCATCTTAATCATCTTGAAAATAGAAATTATAAAGCAATTGTCAAAGCGCTGAAAGTTAACATTGATAGTGTTAAAGCTGCTGTAAATATTATAACAAACTTAGAACCTAGACCTGGTAGACAATTTTGCGATGAACAGCCTCAATATATCATTCCTGATATTTTTGTTTATAAATACGATAATGATTTCATCATAATGCTCAATGATGATGGAATGCCAAAGCTTCGCATAAACACGTATTATAAAAATGCCATAAAAAATACAACCGACAAATCAGATATAACAAAAAATTATGTAGAAAATAAGCTTCGTTCAGCATCCTGGCTTATTAAAAGCATTCATCAACGCCAAAAAACAATTTATAAGGTTATGGAAAGTTTATTGCGAAATCAGCGTGATTTTTTTGATAAGGGAATTGCATACTTAAAGCCAATGGTGCTAAAAGATATTGCACAAGATATTGACATGCATGAATCAACAATAAGTAGAGTTACAACGAATAAATATGCGTTAACTCCGCAAGGAATATTTGAGCTGAAATTTTTTTTCAACAGCTCTATTAACCGTCTTCATGGTGGAACAATATCTTCTGCTACAGTTCACGAAAAAATTCGAAAACTCATTGAAAGTGAAAATCCCCAAAAACCTTACAGTGACGAACAAATTTCAGAAATATTAACACAATCCAACATTAATATTGCGAGAAGAACCATCGCTAAATATCGTGATATAATGAAAATACTATCATCCAGCAAACGGAAACAACTATAGTGAGGTATTTTATGCAAACATCTATTACATTTAAAAATTTAGACTCTTCTGAAAATTTAAAATCATATGCCATAGAAAAACTTAATCGCTTTGACAAATATCTTTATAACCCTGCTGAGGCAAATGTAGTGCTTTCAGTAGAAAAATTTCGACATATTGCTGAAGTAAGTATAATAGGTGATAAGCTTAAAATAAATGGAAAAGATGAAACAACTGATATGTATTCAGCTATTGATCTGGTCTTAGATAAGCTTGAAATACAAATAAAAAAAAATAGACAGAAAATCAAAAAACATAGAAATGCTTTACCCTTAAAATTAAGGGAAAGCGAGCGAGATAGTATTTATTTAGACGATGAAACAGAGAAACAGGTCATAATCAACAATATTGACTACAAACCAATGGATGTCGAAGAAGCAATAATGCAAATGGATATTATAAATAATAATTTTCTTGTATTTTCCAATTCAAGAACAGATGAAGTTAACGTTTTGTACATTCGAAAAGACGGTAATTACGGACTAATCCAACCGCACAGTTGAAAATTTCTTTATGGATTAAAACTTAATAATTAAATACTAAAAGAGTTAACTTCCTTGAATATTATGGTGAAACCTTTATGAGAATCATTGATGTACTGCACAAAAATGCGATTTTAATGGATCTTAAATCAACTGATAAAAAAAGTATTCTCGAAGAACTTGTAACTCCTGTAGCGCAAATTTCTGGTATAAATCAAGAAATTCTTGTTCGCGTGCTTTTGGAAAGAGAGAAGCTTGGAAGTACTGGTATTGGCGATGGTGTTGGAATTCCGCACGGTAAACTAAAAAGCCTTAAATCCTTGATTTTAGGTTTGGGAATAAGTCATAAAGGCATTGATTTTGACTCAATTGACGGCAGACCCACACACATTTTTTTTCTATTATTAACACCTGAAAACTCTACAGATATTCATCTAAAATTACTTGCTCGAATCTGTAAAATGTTGAAAAACAACCTGCTTAAAGAAAGACTTTTAAACACATCTGACGTTGATATTGTATATAGTATTATCAATGATGAAGATGAAAATTTTTAATTTTCTAATGCGCATTTAATCAACAACATTATATATTAATTTAAAAACCGTGAAGAACCTACGAATAATTATTTTAACAGGAAGTTCGGGAGCTGGGAAAAGTACTGCTCTATCAGCATTTGAGGATACAGGCTTTTATTGTGTAGACAACATGCCTGTTTCCCTTCTTCCGAGCTTTATCAACCTGCCTTTTAATAGTGTTACTAATATAGATAAGCTTGCGTTTGTAATGGATCTGCGCGAAAATGATTTTCTTTCCAAATATAAATCAGTTTTTGAACTTCTTAAAAAAAAAGGATATGATTTAAAAATTTTATTTTTTGATGCTGATCAAGAAGTCCTTGTTCAACGCTTTAGTCAGACACGCAGGCAGCATCCTCTTTCCAATCAAAAAGAATTTCCTTTTAAAAACAGTCTGTTGTACTGCATTAAAGCTGAACAGCAACTATTGAAAAAATTAAAAGCAGAAGCAAATAAAATTATCAACACTTCCCACTATAATATTCATGAATTAAAATCAATTATATTTGATATTGCAAAAAAAGGCAAAAAAAGTAATCAAATAAGAATAAATATTCTTTCATTTGGTTTTAAATACGGAATACCTCATCAGGCAGACATTATCATGGATGTTCGTTTCCTTAAAAATCCTTATTTTATTTCACAATTAAAACCATTGGATGGGAAAAATAAACATGTCAGAAAATATGTATTAGATAATCAAGAAGCTCAGATATTTTTAAAAAAATATCTTGATTTGCTTGACTATTTAATTCCTTTATACGAAAAAGAAGGAAAAGCATATCTTTCAATTGCTATAGGATGTACCGGAGGCAAACATCGTTCTGTAACTATTGCAAGATCAATTCATGATCATATAAGTTCAACAGGCAGAAAAATAGAAATTACACATAGAGATATTAAACAATCATTGGAAGAATAATTTTTTATTGACTTATCTTACTCCAGCAAGCTAATATTCTCATTTTATTCTGCTGTTTTTTATTAAGTAGGTTTAACTTTTTGCATCAAGTTTAAAATATTAATAATAACAGCTTAGAATAAAATCCGATGGTAAAATTGGCATAAGATTCTCCATGTCATTTTTTTATATATGGGCATTAAGATGTTTATTATCTTTGCCAATAAAATAGGTGTGTTATGATAGGTATAGTTATTGTTACTCATTGTGGACTGGGAAACGCATTAATTGATGCTGCTGAATTTATTCTTAGCAACAGACCTAAAAACATTGAATCTGTGTCAATTAATATGAATTATGATGCAAATGATCTGAGAAATAAAATTTCTGAAGGAATCAATAAAGTAAGTCAAAAAAAAGGCGTATTAATTTTTACTGATATGTTTGGAGGAACACCTTCTAATCTAAGTTATTCATTCCTTGAAGAAGGTCAAATAGAAGTTATTTCCGGAGTAAATCTACCTATATTAATAAAAGCACTTAAAACTAGAGACAATATGGATCTTTCTGCATTATCGAAAGATTTAGAATCATTTGGAAAAATGAGCATATCATTAGCAAGTGGAATATTAAAAGGCAACAAACGAAGAGAAAAGTCTATGCCATAATTTTTTGCTCTATCTATAATTTTGTTTACAATCAATCACGCTAAATATTACAACGATTTTTAAATCTAATTAATTATATCTGCTATTATTATTTTAAGGAGGCTTCATGACTATAAAATTAGGTATTAACGGATTTGGACGGATAGGGCGCATTGTTTTCAGAGCATCGTTAAATCATCCTGAAGTTGATGTTGTAGCAATAAATGATCTTACTGATCCTGCAACCATGGCATATCTTCTCAAATATGATTCTGTTCATGGAAAATTAAGCAATAAAATTATTGCAGACAAAAATTCAATAAAAGTAGACGGAAAACAAATTGCAATAACATCAATAAAAAATCCAGAAGAACTTGTCTGGAAAGATCATGATGTAGATATAGTGGCAGAATGTACTGGACTTTTCAGAGATCATGAAAATGCCTCAAAACATATCGCTGCAGGAGCACGTAAAGTAATAATTTCAGCACCGGCAAAAGATCCTGATATAACAATTGTCATGGGCGTAAACTCAGACGAGTACGATCCCAATAAGCATCACATTGTATCAAATGCTTCCTGCACAACGAATTGCCTTGCACCAGTAGCCAAAGTACTTCTTGATAATTTTGGAACACGTTGCGGCTTAATGACAACAATTCATTCCTATACAGGAGATCAACGTCTTCTTGATTTCCCCCATAAGGATCTTCGCAGAGCAAGGGCCGCAGCATTGTCTATGATTCCAACAACAACAGGTGCAGCCAAAGCTGTATCACTTGTTGTACCTGAATTAAAAAACAAGCTCAATGGCCTTGCTATTCGCGTTCCAACGCCTAATGTATCAATTGTTGACTATGTTGCAACAGTTGAAAAATCAGGTATTACTGTATCAGAGGTAAATGCTGCTATAAAAAATGCTTCCAAAAAATCTTTATCAGGCATTCTTGGATATTCCGATGAACCTCTGGTATCCATAGATTTCAACGGTTCAGCTTTATCGTCAATTGTTGATATTCCTACTACATATGTAGTAGATAATATGGTTAAAATACTTTCATGGTATGACAATGAATCAGGGTATTCACATAGAATGGTTGACTTAGCTGCTATGATCGGATCACAGCTTTAATGTTTTTACCTAATAATAATCTAATACAAGCTGAAAAGGATTTATAATTGTAAAATGAGAAAGCCATTAATAGCCGGAAACTGGAAAATGCATAAAAACAGCACTAAAGCCGTTGAAACAGCCATACGACTTGTTGATTTAATACCGGCTGGTACAACACAACATGACATTATGATTGCTCCACCTTTTACAGCTCTCAGCCAGGTTTATGAAATAATTAAAAGTACATGTGTGTCTCTTGGGGCACAAAACCTTTATTGGGAAAAAAAAGGAGCTTTCACAGGTGAAATTTCATCAGAAATGTTAGCATCCACAGGATGTAAATATGTCATTATAGGGCATTCGGAGCGACGTCAATATTTTGGAGAAACTGACGAAACAGTCAATAAAAAAATCAATGCGGCAATTTGTGCCGATCTGATACCAATCCTATGTGTTGGTGAGTCTGCACAGGAACGTGAATCTGAAAAAACTTTTTCTGTACTTGACAAGCAGATAAAAAATGGGTTAGACAATTGTAGCGGTGATTTTTTAAAAACATTAGTTTTAGCGTATGAACCTGTATGGGCAATCGGAACAGGAAAGACTGCTACCACCGAACAAGCTCAGGAAGTACATCAGTTTTTACGCTCTTTAATTGAAAAAATATTTGGGAATCAACTTGCCAAATCCATCAGAATATTGTATGGAGGAAGTGTTAAACCAGATAACATTAAAAATATTATGGTTATGCCAGATATTGATGGTGTACTTGTTGGTGGAGCAAGCCTTGATTCTGACACATTTTATAATATTATTAACTTTAATGCATAACTTTTTTTATTGAATAATTTTTCAAACAAAATATTTTTTATTTTGTTTTAGGATTTTAAATAGAAGTGTATAATTTATATTTAGTTTATTAATATGTGGATATTATTGCTCGTTTTACATTCAGTTGTCTGTATCGCTCTTATATTAATTGTTCTTTTTCAAACAGGAAAAGGAGCTGATATGGGTGCTGCTTTTGGGGGTGGCTCCAGCCAAACGCTTTTTGGAAGTACTGGTGCTTCAACATTTCTAAGTAAAGCAACTACCATTGTAGCAATTCTTTTTATGTTGACATCTTTATCCCTTGCTTTTAAAACAACACATCGGCCTGACAGCTCCATTATAGATGACAATCCAGATCTGACACAAAAACAGATTGAGGAAAAAAAAATAGCAGAAAGTGTGGATCCTGGTAAATCTGTACAGCCGAAGAAGGCAGAGCAGGAAAAATAGGCATATTAAAATATGTTGCCGAAGTGGTGGAACTTGGTAGACACGCTATCTTGAGGGGGTAGTGGGGCAACCCGTGCCGGTTCAAGTCCGGCCTTCGGCACCATTTTATTTCTTGCATTCCAATTTAATATTTTTTATTGTTTGCATTGATAACTACTTTTTGCTATATATATACTATACTTTTTAAATAATGCATAATGTTATATAATTTCACTTCATTGATTTTACTTACATCCTAATATCAAAATCAAAAAAATGAATAGCTTATATAAACTTTTAGTTATTGAAGACAGTGAGGATGTTCGTAACATGCTCACAGATTTTTTTTCGCGAAAAAAATATCAGGTTGTGGCATCGTCAAATGGTTTGGATGCTCTCAAACTTTTTGAATCAGACAATAATGCCTTTGATCTTGTTATTACAGATCTTGTAATGCCGAATATTAGTGGCGTTGGTGTCATTTCCATATTAAAGAAAAAAAATCCTGATATTCCCATTATCGCTATTACAGGATGGGGAGAACATCCAGAAGCGCTTGCAATGGAAGCTCAGGCTAATATTGTTTTAGGTAAGCCATTTCAACTATCAGAGCTTGAAAAACATGTTAACAAATTACTATCCAGATAACATCAAAATGCGTCAAAAAATAAATCTATTTTTTGATTCAACTTCGATGAAAGCTTTACTTTTCAATAACTTTAAACATATTTTAAAAAAATATAATCAAATAGTTTAAAATTCAAAAATTTATCTACTTTCTCTATTTAAAAGTTACTTCAAAACATCTGAGCACTCTAATATTTAGTCACATCATAAGCACAATGGCTAACATATAAGGTATAAATGCAACCCTCACCATTAATTGGAATAAGCAAAAGCATAGTAAAAATCAAAGAATTAATTAAAACTGTTGCCGACACCGGGCTTAATATTGTAATTACGGGAGAAAGCGGTGTGGGCAAAGAAGTTGTAGCACAAAACCTTTACTCTTTCTCTCCTAGAAATAACAAACCATTTGTCAAAGTCAACTGTGCTGCCTTACCTGAAGGATTGCTTGAAAGCGAGTTATTTGGATATGAACGTGGTGCATTTACAGGTGCTGAAAGAAATAAAAAAGGAAAATTCCAACAAGCGCACGAAGGTGTTTTGTTTTTAGACGAAATTGGTGATATGCCACTTTTACTTCAGTCAAAACTTCTTCATGTTCTTCAAAGTGGTGAATTTTCTCCTCTAGGGTCAGAAAAAGAGATCAAAACAGATACATGGGTTTTGGCGGCAACAAATCACAACTTAGAAGATGCTATTAAAGATGGTAAATTTAGAGAAGATTTGTATTATAGATTAAATATCATAAAAATAATCATTCCTCCTCTAAGAAATAGAACGGAAGATATTGCTTATCTGGTGGATTACTTTATTGACCAATATGAGTCTCAATATAAAGGAAAGCAATTATTAAAACCAAACGCAGCAATTATGGAAAAGCTAAAAACATACCACTGGCCTGGCAATGTTAGAGAACTTCAAAATGTACTAAAAAGATATTTAGTTATAGCTAACTGGGAAGAAATTATAGCAGATCTAAACAAAAATAGTCTAAAAAAATCTTTTAATACTCCAATAGAATTATCTAATTCAATTAATTCGCCTAATCCAATTAATTCACCTAATCCAATTAATTCACCTAATTCCGGATTGAACTTAAAAGAGATGAATTTTTTAGATTTTGAAAATAGCAAGTCAATCTACGATAAAACATTTTCTTTGAAAAAATATAGAAAAGTGGTTCTCGACAGCGTTGAAAAACAAGTAATATCATATGTCTTAGAGCAAACAGCATGGAATAGAAGCAAGGCTTCCAAGATATTAAAAATAAGCTATAAAACACTGCTTTATAAAATAACTGATCTTAATATTTCCCCACCTGACAAATTTTAGTGATATATAACTCCTTACATATATATACATAAGGAGCACATAACATGCATAGTTTTATTAAATATTCCGCATTACCGTTATAAAAAAAAACTACTGCCTTAATTTATTGAGGACAGAACTTTTTCTTAAATTTTAAAATCTCAAGTAGCTTTAAATATAGTACAATTTATTTTCGTTACCAAATAAGCTTTTAAAATGTTTAAGGAGAAAAATGTGACGACTTACCTTGATCATCTTAAATACAGAGAAAATGGAGGAAGAAGGTACATGCCAAATAGGCGTCATTATTTATATACTTCACACATTCCAGAAAGAAGAAACTATATAGATAGAAGAAATGGAATAGACAGGAGAAAAATGCCCCTCAAAAATTCTCGCCTTTTGTCTCAAAAATATCAATTGTCAGTATAGATAGCCTGCTTATTTAATAAAAATTGGACAAAATTCCATAAACAAAATGCCTGAATTCCCATTTTTGTTCCATGCACAAACTTAAAGTTTATACTATAACTGACATCAAGGAAATATGCACAAGATTTATCTATTAAAACACAAAAATGTATTTTTGGGATTTAATTTAACGAAATTTTCAGTTTTAAGCAATTTGTATTCTTTTTCAATTACTTACATTAATTTTGATTTAAATAATCATAAAGAATATTACTTAATTTTACATACTCTGTCACGGAAATAGTCTCAGCACGCCTGAGTGGATCAATATTGACACGTTCTAAAAGTTGCAATAATATATTCGCATCTAAATCAAGATCGCTTTGAATAAGAGCATTTTTCAATATTTTACGTCTTTTCCCAAATGCTGCTTTGACAACTCTGCCAAACAAAACCTCATCGTTTGCTTTATCTTTAATAGTTTTATTTATTTTTATTTCAAGAACTACTGAATCCACTTTTGGAACTGGATAAAAAACAGATGCCTTAATATCTGCTATTTTTTTAATAGATGCACAATACGAAAGCATAACTGTCAAACGCCCATAAGCTTTAGAACCTGGCTGTGCAGCTAACCGTTGTGCAAGCTCCTTTTGAAACATAAAAATTGCATAGTCTGTTACTTTTCTAAATTTGATCAGTTTAATAATGACTTGTGAGGAAATGTTATAAGGAAGGTTCCCAAATACTATTATCGAACAATTTTCTTTTTCAGCTATTTCATTAAAGTCAACATTCATAATGTCGTCTTCAAGTAACAAAACATTTGAAATTATATTATTTTTTAGCTGAGCTTTCAAAATATTTGCAATTTGTTGATCTTTTTCAACCGCATAAATTTTTTGAACGACTCTGGCCAAAGGAATTGTTAAAGCCCCAAGACCTGCCCCTAACTCTATAATCACATTTTCATTTGTAACACCTGATAGCCTTACTATCTTTTCTGCAACTGATGGATAATTTAAAAAATTTTGTCCAAGTTTTTTCTTTGGGTAAATTTTTTCTGATTTAATAAGCATTTTAGAAGATATCATATTTTGCAGCAGTTTAACCATTTAAAAAAGTTATTTTTTGCCAGATAATAAATAAATATAGGTCAACCTTATCTTTGAACACTAATACTCAACAGGCTGTTACAAAACACAATTTATCCAATTTTTGCGTTAGAAAATTAAGTTGATCCTCTTAAATACTATCTGTATGCCTGTGGTCAAATTAATTTTTCGCCTTGAACTTGAAAAAAATTTCACTCCATAACAGCCCATCAATAAAATTCAAAAAGCAACAGACAAATTGCTTTTTCTTGACTTTTCCAAACTTATTAAATAGCTATATATAAATAGAATTACTATAAATAGAATTACTATAAATAGCAATTGCTATAAATATTTTTTCCTATATGCAAAAAACAATTAAAGCAATTAAAAAATTTATATAATATATTAAAGGACTTTATGATTGAAAAAATAAAATCTAAAGATGTGATGAAATATACGCAACTTATTCTTTTAAATTCCTTTAATCTACTATTTTCTATGATACAAAATAAAAACTGCTTACACAAATTAAAAAATTATGCAAAATATGTTTCATAATACAGTATCTAAGCCGCAGCATATTGTAGGTAGAATCCGGCTTTTTTGTTTTTTTCTTATTAGTTTGTTTCAAAATCATTTTTGATAATGTTTCTTGGCATTTGCACATATAATATATATGTAAGCCATTTCAAAACAAATGAACAGATAATATTTGCACAAAGTAAATAGCTGTTGAAATAAGAAATCTAAGGAGAAGCACATGGGAATAAAAAAGGGCAAACATCTTAATTTTGATGCAATGGTTAAATTTTTTTTACAAAACTATAATATTCCGACAAAAAAAGATGTTGAAAAATTAATTGCAAAAATAAACAGTATGGAACAACTGATAAAAACAACAGCAATAAATAAAGTAAACCAAATAGAGCAAAATAGAAACAAATCGATCTTTCACAGCAATTCTTCAATAACAGCATCTGACAGAGTAATTGAAGTTTTAAAAAAATTTCATAATGGTGCAGGAGTCGCTGAAATTAGGGCAAAAACTGGATTTCATGAAAAAAAAATAAGAAATATTATTTTCAGGCTAAACAATTTAGGAAAAATCAAGCGGAAAAGTCGAGGCAAATATATTGTTTCATAATTATTTTTTCCATATATATTCAGGATTTTTTAAATTTTAAAACCAATTGTTGAAGCTGCATCTCCAATGCCTATGCACCAAATAAAGTATACTTATATCACATAAATTGTAGTATTTTGTATATTTTAAAATATGCTGATTTTACAATTAACTTAATTTTCAAAAAAAATCTGTATATTAGAAGTATATGCAACATATTTGTTTTAAAAAACTGTTTTTTTATGTATGATCATAATTATAGTATAAAAAATATTTTAAGTATGCTGTTTATTACTTATTAATTTTTTATCTCAGATTTTTCTAATTATAAATAAACATTCTTTCCACAAATATCTCTACTTTAATCTCATAAATAGTAAGATTCCTATTTTTTTTATTGATTTAATTTGAGTACATCTTACACTACTTATGTTATAAGACTATGTCTTATAATTTATTTTACATGTAAAAACAATCTATTATGAATATATTGAAAATTTTTCTCTCTTATCATTATTCTAACATCTTATTTTAAATCTATTTTAAGGATATTGCTATGAATAAACCTGTTGATCAGAATAATATGGATATTGGCACAAATAACAATATATGTGGTTATTTGGTAAAAAGAATTGTTCAGCTCAAAGAAATAAACTCATTCTACTATGAACTTGAACATATTAAATCAGGCGCAAAACATATTCACATAAGTAACAAAGACGCTGAAAACACTTTTTCTGTAGCTTTTAAAACTGTTCCCAATGATTCCACTGGTGTTGCCCATATCCTAGAGCATACTGTTTTATGTGGTTCTGAAAAATTTCCTGTTCATGATCCTTTCTTTTCTATGTTAAAAAGAAGCTTAAGCACTTTCATGAATGCTTTCACCTCCTCTGACTGGACCATGTATCCATTTGCCACACAAAACAAAAAAGATTATTATAACCTTATGGATGTCTACCTGGACTCAGTTTTTTTCCCTAACCTTGCCAAACAAAGTTTCAAACAGGAAGGACACAGACTGGAAATTGAAAACAATCAAAAAGATCCGAGTTCTTCTCATCTTGTATACAAAGGTATTGTATACAATGAAATGAAAGGAGCCATGTCGTCACCTTCCCAGGTATTAATAAAATCCATATCAAATTCGTTATATCCTGATACAACATATAGGTTTAATGCCGGAGGAGATCCAGCACAAATCCCATCTCTAACATATAGCCAACTTAAAACTTTTCATAAACGCCATTATCATCCAAGTAATGCTTTTTTCTACACATACGGCAATATACCACTTAAAAAGCACCTTGCATTTATTAACAATAAAATATTATCAAAATTCAGCAGCATTGATCCAAAAACAGAAGTTAAATCTCAGCCTCGCTGGAATACACCCAGAAATTTTACATATCAATACCATCTGGATAAAAATGAAATCTCAAAAAACAAATGCCAAATATGTCTGGCATGGCTTACTGCTGATACAACAGATTCGTTTGAAGTCCTAAGCCTTTCACTTCTAGGTCAAATACTTCTTGGGAATGCAGCATCTCCGCTCAGAAAAAATCTAATTGATTCAAAAATAGGATCAAACCTTAGCGATGTCTATGGATTTGATTCTGATAACAAAGATACAATGTTTGTATGCGGACTTAAGGATGTTGAAAAATCTGCAGCTGAAAAAATCGAAACAATAATATTTGATACACTAAAAAAGCTTGCTAACAATGAAATTGATAAAGATATGATCGAATCGGCAATGCACCAGCTGGAATTTCATCGAAAGGAAATAACCAATACCCCATATCCATATGGCATTCAGCTGGTTCTGTCTATTGTAGGAATCTTGTTTCACAGTGGTGATCCCATCTCAGTATTGCAACTTGATTCAGATTTTGAAAAACTTCGACAAGAACTGTCTAAAGGATATTTTTTTGAAAATCTGATCAAAAAATATTTCTTAAATAATGCACATAGAGTACTTTTGACTCTTGAACCTGATCATTTAGTGGAACAAAAAGAAGATAAACGTGTTAAACAAGAGCTTAGCCTTTTACAAAAACACATTACACCAAATGAACTTAAAAAAATCATCAAAGAGACAAAAAAATTACGCGATCAACAGGAAACCATAGAGGATATCTCTGTACTTCCGACTTTGGAACTTGAAGATATCCCCCCACTGGTTCAAAGTGTAGAAGAATCAAATGCATATCCAGATATCCCCGCCATTTGCTACGAGCAGGAAACATCAGGAATTTCATACCTTTCTACAGCTATAGGTATTGGAAATTTGCCAAAAGAAATTGTACCGTTACTTACTTTTTTTTGTTATGCAATGCCTAGAATGGGAACAAAAAAACACGATTACACAGAAATTTCTCAACAGATAGATAGATACACAGGTGGAATAGGCTTATTTTTACAGGCACGTACAAAATTTGATGGAACAGGTGACTGTTTTCCTTTTATAACATTAAACGGGAAATGTCTAAATCGTAATATAAAGCCAATGTTTTCGATTATAACTGAGATGCTAACTCAATACGATTTTAATAACTTGACTCGTCTAAAAAGTATATGCCGCGCATATAGATCCGGCCTGGAATCTTCCATAGTACAAAACGGCCATATGCTGGCAATCTCACTTGCCTCTAGAAACTTTTCTGTTTCATGCACTCTTGATGAAATCTGGCACGGAATACAACAGCTAAAATATATAAAAAAACTTACAGATGACCTGTCTAATGAAAAACTTAAGGCAATATCTGCTGATCTATATTCAATTGCAAGCACACTTTTCGACTTTAGAAATTTCAAAATGGCATTAATTGGTGAAGACAAGTCCTTAAAAACTGCCTCCAAACAAGTTATCGGCTTGCAACAGAATCTTGAAAAAAAAGCAGCAAAATATAATCAGGCCAAAAATTTCATGCTTCCTGAAATGGATTTAAATAGTGATTTGCCCAATGAAGGCTGGAGTACCTCTTCTTCGGTTTCATTTGTTGCTACAACATTTAAAGCAATTCGCATGGAGCATGTTGATGCGCCAGCTATAAGTGTTATCAGCAAAATACTAAAGTCCATGTATCTTCATCGGGAAATTCGGGAAAAAGGAGGAGCATACGGAGGATTTGCAGTATATAATTCTGAAGACGGCCTGTTTACTTTGGCCTCATACAGGGACCCTCATATAGCCAAAACACTGCAAGTTTTTGATAATGCTAACACTTTTATAACATCAGGAAGCTACTGTGAAGAAGATGTTAAAGAAGCAATCTTGCAGATTTGCTCTGAAATAGACAAGCCTAGCACTCCAAGTTTTGCTGCAAGGAAAGCTTTCAACAGAAAGCTTGTAGGTTTGTCAGATCAAGTCCGTAAAAATTTTAAAGCTCAACTATTGAATTTAAACCGAAAAAAAATAATGTCAACTGCTGAAAAATATTTTAATAAGAATGAACAAAATAAAGCTATTGCAATAATATCAAGTAAGGATAAATTAATACAGGCAAATGAAAAAATAAAAGAACGCAAGCTAACTATCAATAGAATATAGCTTGTTTGGCACAACTTGCAAAATATTTTAACCAGGAAGCTGTATAGGGGCAATGCCCCCTTATGCCTGCCCTA
>Ga0209344_10002443_pt1 | contig 20650 bp, 15 predicted proteins | sample Cruoilmetagenom6_FD_187293 | JGI IMG/M metagenome (GOLD analysis project Ga0209344, IMG submission 187293) | Oil polluted marine microbial communities from Coal Oil Point, Santa Barbara, California, USA - Santa Barbara Oil Seep Sample 6 (SPAdes)... | ecosystem: Environmental > Aquatic > Marine... | reverse complement strand
TTCAGTAAAAATAAATATAAAAGATAAATGCAGCCCATCATAAAACCGTGGGTGTAAATATCCCATTGCCCATCGCGGGCAGATGCAACGATGTAAAAAGAGGTTGCCATTATTAGCGAACTTATAAATGCGTATAATTTTTCTGAGGTAAGCTTTTGGGCGAATTTGTATGAAAACAGCACTAATACCAAACTCATAATCGCGGCTGGAAGTCGGAGCGCCCAAACGCTTTTTATCCCAAAAATTGCTGCTGAAAATGCCGTGAGCCAAGTGGGCAGGGGTGGTTTTTGGTAGCGGGGTTCGCCATTGATTGTGGTTAAAAGCCAATTGCCGTCCGTCAACATTTCACGGGCGGTTATGAAGTTCCTCGCTTCCATAATGTTTACGGGCAGGGAATTTAAATTTACAAAGAAAATTGCAGCGCAAGTAATCAATAAAAGCCACAGATAATTTTTCTCAACTTTCATGGGCAGCCTGCTTTTTCCAAATAAAAATATTTCGAATGTAAATAATTAGTCCCGCGCTGTGCCCCAACAGAAGCACTGGATCGTGCCTAAAGATTCCATAAGTTAAAATGAGGGATGCGCCCAAAACGCTCAAACCCCAAAAACCTACTGGAAGTTGGGATGTTTTTGTTTTTTCGGAAACGATCCATTGGTACACAAACCGCAAAGTAAAGATGATTTGCGAAACAATTCCCAATAGTAACAACCACAAAGGAATGGCATCGTTCCTGAAAAGTTTCTCAATATCGTACTCGCCGTTGTTGTATGCGTAAATGACGATAAATATTGGAAAGGCAAAAAGAAACAATTGCAACAATTTGGGAGATTTTTGCCACTCGCCTTGCAATTGAAGGTTGCGGATATAAATGTAATATGTGAGCGCCTGGCCAAGCATAATGGCGAAATCGTCTCGCAAATGCCCGTAAAGAAAAAGCAGAAATGAGGCAAAAAGACTAAGTTTCCAAAAGGTAGAAGGCGTAATAATACGTTTGTTTTTTTCGGAAAGAATCCATTGCACAATAAGCCTTCCGCTGAAAAGGATTTGAGCCAAAAAACCGATGCCGTACACAAACCAACTACTCATCCCTTGCTTTTAATTTCGTAATTGATGTATTTTTTCTTCATCCACAAATAGGCGAAGCAATCCATCAATGGTCCAAAAAGGCGGTTCCAAAGTCCAAAATGAGCTGTGCCCGCGATTCGTGGAAAATGTTTTATGGGAACTTGCAGAATTTTTCCATTTTGCAAAAGCATCATAGCGGGTAAAAACCTGTGAAGCCCATTGAACATTGGGATACGCTTTGCATATTCAGTTTTAATTACCTTCAGTGGGCAGCCCGTGTCGTCCATGCCATCATGAGTGAAAGCCCTGCGAATACCGTTTGCAATTTTGGACGACATATTTTTTACAAATTTGTCCTTTCTGTTGGCGCGCACCCCTGTTACCAAATCATATTCACCAATATGTTCCAGCAAAAGATTGAAATCTTCCGGCGAGGTTTGCAGATCGCTGTCAATATAGCCCACCAGCGGACTTTCGACATAATCAAAACCAGCTTTTATAGCTGCGCTGAGGCCTCTATTTTCCTTAAACGAAATAAAGTGAAAAGCTTCATTGCGGTTACATATTTCTTCAATCAAAGTTTGGCTGTTGTCCTTCGAGCCATCGTTTACGAAGAGTATAGAAGTATTTTTGGTTGCGATTTTTGTGTAGGCGAGCAGTTCCTTTTCCACCCGTTTTAGGTTTTCTTCTTCATTGTAAACGGGTACAATTATGGTAAACTCGTACATGTAGTTTCTTTGAAAAGGTTTCTGCAAAAGTAATTTTTTTAGTTTAGAAGTTTATGTGTGTATTTGGTATTATTCATAATATTAAAAGTAATTGCTTAAAAAGATGTTATTTTTGCGGTTGAATTACATATTATGAAAGTACTTGTTACGGGAGCGGCTGGATTTATTGGCTCGCACACTGCGAAAAGGTTAAAAGATATGGGGCACGAAGTGATAGGTGTTGATAATTTTTCGCCCTATTATGATGTTGCCCTGAAAAAGTTGAATGCGGAAGCACTTTTAGAAAAGGGAATTGAGGTCATGCGGTTCGATTTGCGCACTGAAAATTTATTTGAAAAGCTACCGAACAATTTACAGTATATCTTCCATTTTGCGGCCCAACCGGGTATTTCAAGTGCATGTACTTTTGAGGATTATTTCAGCAATAATATTTTGGCAACCCAACGCTTGGTGGAATATGCGGAAAGGCTTCCGAAAAGGCCTTTTTTTGTAAACATTGCCACTTCCTCAATTTATGGATTGGAAGCCACATATCCTGAAAACGTTGCGCCCAAACCCGTTTCGTGGTATGGGGTTACAAAACTAGCCGCAGAGCAGTTGGTTTTGGCAAAGAGCCGTGAAAAGAAATTACAGGGAACATCCTTTCGATTGTTCTCGGTTTACGGTCCGCGCGAAAGACCCGATAAACTCTACACCCGATTGATAGATTGTGGTTTGAACAACAAAGCGTTTCCACTTTTTGAAGGCAGTGAAAAACATTTGCGCAGCTTTACCTATGTGCAGGATATTGTGGACGGCATTGTGAGCGCCATTGGCAATGAGGAAATTTGCGACGGGGAAATCTTCAACCTGGGAACTGAGACCGAAAGTACTACTGCGCAGGGCATCGCAACCGTTGAGGAAATACTTCAAACAAAGATAGCAACCGAAAGAAAACCGCCCCGCGCAGGAGACCAATCGCGGACAAAAGCAAATATTGACAAGGCGAGAAAATTATTGGGTTACAATCCGCAGACCGGTTTAAGGGAGGGTTTGGAAGCTCAGGTGGAGTGGTTTAAAAATAATCTTTAGTAGATTTTTTAAATCAACTATAAACCTTCTGTTGAAAAAAGTTTTCATAATATTGAAAAAAAATATCCTATGAGATTAAAAATTACTTTTTGTGCTGCAATAATTTCTATGTCATTTGCCAATGCTCAAATAAGTTTTCAGGAAAATATAATAATAGACAATACCAAAGCAATTGAAGAACCTCAAGCAGCAATATCAGCAGATATTGATGGCGATGGCGATATGGATATGGTAGTGGCTTCTTTTAGAGAAAACAAAATAGTTTGGTATGAAAACATAGATGGCTTAGGGAATTTTGGTGTTGCAAATATTATTTCTGAAAATCAGTCAATTGGGTATAAAATGGCGGTTGCCGATATGGATAACGATGGCGATATAGATATAGTTGCTGCTGCCGTTAATAATTCAAATATTTATTTATTTACAAACACCGATGGTCTTGGTAATTTCACCCCTTCAATAATAAACTATACCGATACAGGCGAAATTATAACTTTGGGCGATGTAAATGGAGATGGATTTATGGACGTAATAACCTATTCAAGTTCCACGGATACCTTGGGTTGGTATCGAAATCAAAATGCAAGTGGAGATTTTAGTGATAGAATATTTATAGCGTATAGCTTTGACCAAATTAATGATATCGCAGCTGGAGATATTAATAATGATGGACTTATGGATGTAGCGATAACCTACATTCGAAATGGAGCAAGCAAGGCAGTTTGGTATGAGAATATGAATGGATTTGGAACAATTTTTAGTGTTGAGAAGGTTATTGCAGAAAGTCCGAATTTTCCATTTTCCATGATTTTGAGCGATGTAGATGCAGATAATGATTTGGATATGCTTGTTTCGTTTGGTTTAAATAATACGATTTCACTTTACAAAAACATCAACGGTCTGGGGCTTTATCAATTGGGACAGCAAATTTCAACAAGTACTTCCTCAGTAACCTCCATGTTTGCTGCAGATTTTGATGCCGATGGCGATAATGACATATTGTGGGCCAATAATCTTGACGATGAAGATAGAGTGGTGTGGCACGAAAATACAGGAAATGGAGTTTTTGGACTGGAGCAGATAGTTACAACAAATGTATATGATCCTTGGGCTTTGTTTGCGGCCGACGTAAATGGCGATGGAACAATGGATGTAATCTCAGCTTCATTAAATGATGATAAGGTAGCATGGTACAATAACGTAGATGGTCAAGGAAATTTTGATGGGGAATATAATATAACAGGTCATGCAAATGAACCCCGTTCCATAAAGAATGCAGATATTGATGGTGATGGTTTTCAAGATGTTGTTTCAGCTTCCTATTTGGATGATAAAGTAGCTTGGTACCGAAACCTAGACGGCAGTGGTAATTTTAGTACGCAAAAAATCATTTCGGCAGCAAACCGAGGTGTAAAGATTATAGAGGTGGCAGATATTGATGGTGATGGAGATAATGATATAATTGCAGCTTCTTTTGATCAAGGTCATCTTAGTTGGTATGAGAATCTTGATGGCTTGGGTACATTTAGCAATAGAATTGCTATTGCGGAAAAATATATTGATTCAATGCATCTTTCAGATATAGATCTAGATGGTGATCTAGATATATTAATTGGAGGCGGCAATGCAATAGGTTGGTTTGAAAATGTTGATGGACTCGGCACATTTGGCGCTTCTATCGCTATAACTGAGGATTTAAATGGAGTAGAATCTGTTTTCTCCGCAGATTTGGATGGTGATGGCGATTTGGATGTTATTTCCACTTCATATTATAATCTGGTTAGCTGGTTTGAAAATACGGATGGCCAAGGTACTTTTGGACAGCGGCAAACTATTAGCAGTAATTTTGATCGACCCACTGATGTGTTTTCTGAAGATATGGACGGCGATGGTGATAAGGATGTTATTGCAACCTTTAGAGTGGATAGTACAGTGGTGTGGTTTGAAAATGATGGAACAGGTGCTTTTGCAACTTGGCATTTGGTAACAGACCAAATTGAGTTTGGAAGGTCTGTTTTTGTAGCAGATCTTGATGCAGATGGCGATGCTGATGTACTTTCCGCTTCTGCAACGGATAATAAAATTGCTTGGTATGAAAATATTGATGGCTTTGGCAACTTTGGTCCGCAACATATAATTTCTTCAACAGCAAACGCAGCTATTAAAGTAATAGTGGCAGATATAAATGGTGATGGTGCAGTAGATGTGCTATCGTCCTCAATAGGTGATGATAAAATTTCTTGGTATAAAAATGTACTGTCAAGTAACGTAATCTCTGGAAAAATAAAGGCTGATATTGATAACAATGGCTGTGATCCCTTAGATTTTGCAGTTCCAAGCATACTTGTGGAAGCAGATAATGGAACACAGACATTTTCAACCTTTACGAATCCAAATGGTCATTTTCTACTGTATGTGAATGAAGGCGAATTCACAACTAAAATAATTTCTGGAGTTCCTGATTATTACAGTCCAAATCCAGCAGAGTACATTTCAAATTTTGTAGGTATAGGTTCTGTTGATGCTGCAAACTTTTGTTTAGATCCAACCCAAAATATTAATGATTTAAATATTTCTTATTATTCTTTGGATGACGCAAGACCTGGGTTTGACGCGAAATATCAAATCGTTTATCGCAATGTAGGTACCACAACTTTATCAGGTTCGGTTGTTTTAAATTTTGATGAAACAAAATCAACCTTCTTGAATGCTACCCAAACCGTGATCTCGCAGACCGCTAATAGTTTGACTTTTAATTATTCAAATCTTAAACCTTTTGAAACAAAAACAATAGATTTAATTTTCAATATTATGCAGCCACCAACTACAGATATTGGAGATATCATGAGTTTTACAGCAACCATAAACCCAATAGCTGGAGATAATACCGAAACCGATAATATTTTCAGTTTTGAACAAATTGTAGTCGGTTCTTTTGATCCGAATGATATTCACGTTCTGGAAGGTGAAGAGATTTTTGAAGAAGAAATCGACAATTATTTGCACTATATAATCCGCTTTCAAAATACAGGAACAGCTTCTGCTATAAATGTTCGTGTTGCTAATGAACTAGATTCAAATTTAGATTGGGCAACCCTTCAATTGGAAAATATGAGTCATTCAAATAGAGTAGAAATTGTAAATGGAAATGAAATTGATTTTATTTTTAATAATATAAACCTTCCTGATTCAAATACAAACGAACCAGAATCGCACGGATATATTCAGTATAAAATTAAACCTAAGAACAATATTCAAATTGGAGAAAGTATTTCAAATTCCGCTCAAATATATTTTGATTTTAATCCGCCCATTGTAACAAATACAGTGGTTACAACGGTTGTTCAAAACTTAAGTGTGGAAGAAAATGTTTTGAACAGCTTATCGATTTATCCTATCCCTGCGACTACCCAAGTGTTTATAAGTTATAACGGAACTATCTCAAAGGTGAAAATTTACAATGAATTGGGTCAGCTTCTATTGGAAGAAAACGATTCTACTGGGATTAATTCTATAGATATTAAAAACCTTTCCGCAGGAATATATTTTATTAAATTAGTAGATGAAAATTTAAACGAAATTGTAAAAAAGTTGATCAAAAATTAATTATTTAGATTCAACAATTTTTCTGCAGCCTCAAAAGGTGTCGTCAAGTTTTCATCCAAGGCCTTTAACTGTTTTTCAAGTTCTATTTTAATTGAGGGATTTGCGTAAAACTCACTTTTCAATCTACTTTCAATAGTCTGCATCAACCAGAATTTGTTCTGTTCTTTTCTTTTATGTTGAAAATATTCATTGGTTTTCACCTTTTCAAAATAGATTGAAATTACTTCCCATATTTCTTGAATGCCTTCATACTTTAGGGCGCTACACAAAAGCGTTTTTGGTGTCCAATCACTCTCTTTTGGAGGGTAAAGGTGTAAAGCTCGGTTAAATTCATTTTTGGCCATTTTGGCGGCTTTCAGGTTTTCGCCATCGGCTTTATTTATTATAATGGCATCGGCCATTTCCATAATTCCGCGTTTTATTCCCTGAAGCTCATCACCCGCACCTGCAAGTTTCATCAGTAAAAAAAAGTCGGTCATGGAGTGTACGGCTGTTTCACTTTGGCCTACGCCCACAGTTTCTATTAAAATAACGTCAAATCCAGCCGCTTCGCAGAGAATTACGGTTTCGCGCGTTTTTCGTGCTACGCCGCCCAGGGTATCGCCACTTGCGGAGGGGCGTATAAAGGCATTTTTCTCTTTCACCAATTCTTCCATTCGCGTTTTATCTCCCAGAATACTGCCTTTGCTGATGCTGCTACTGGGATCTACGGTAAGCACGGCCACTTTTTTTCCTTCAGAAATTAAAAGCTTTCCAAAACTTTCAATAAACGTACTTTTCCCCACGCCAGGAACACCCGTAATTCCAATACGAATGGAATTATTGGCATAGGGCAGACAATTTTCAATAATAGTTTTTGCGGGCTGTTGGTGTTTTTGGGCAGTGCTTTCAATAATTGTAATGGCTTTGCTCAGGGAAGATTGGTCGTGATTGAGAATTCCATTAATCAACGAACTGGCTGAAGGAGTTGCTTTTAGTTTGACTTTAAGTTGTTGGGCAACTTTTAAATTTAAGGTTTCTGGCTGTGGAACCCCTTCTTTTTCATTGAGTGCGCTTATGTTTTTTTTCTTTTTTACCACATTGTGAATTTAGGACAATTTTATGAATTTGTTCTTTTGGAAACGACTTTTAGGCAGTATCTTGAAAATTAATAATTTTAAAATTTATATAAAAATGAAAATTTTATACGAAGCTTCATCCACCGCTGTAGGCGGAAGGAAAGGTCACGTAACTACCGATGACGGCAAAATTGATTTGGAGCTTTCCGTTCCTAAAGGTCTTGGTGGCGATAATGGCAAAGGCACTAATCCCGAACAGCTTTTTGGTAGTGCCTATGCGGCCTGTTTTGGTGGTGCAGTACAAATGGTAGCAGAAAACCAAAAAATTAAGTTGGGCGATGATATGAGCGTAACCGCTACTATTGAAATAGGGAAAACAAAGGATGGAGATCTTCAACTGCGCGCAACTTTAGATTGTTATTTACCAGGCGTAGATGTGGAAACAGGTGAAGATTTAGTAAATAAGGCCCACGAAGTATGTCCATACTCCAGGGCTACACGAGATAATATAACCGTAACCTTAAATTTGCTTTTAGATGAATAGGTATGGTTATTACCAATAAAAAAGCCCCGGATTTTTCGGGGCTTTTTTTTACATAGCTTTTAAATTTATAACTTTTCCGCCTTGATCATCTTTGGAGGGCTCCTTTGACTTTTCTTCTTTTTTCTCCTCCACAAAAGGACTTTTCTTTGGCTGTTGTGCAGCTTGCTTAATATACCACTCCAATTGATACTTTTGTTTTTCGAGAAGTTCAAGGATGGCGTCTGGCAATTCCCTGCGCTCCAAAAGCTCATCGTACCTTTTTATATTGTTACGATCACGGTTTATACATGATTTTACAATTGCTTCAGCATCAAAATATTCAAGCGCCTCTTTAATTTCTTTCCAAGAGCGATCAATATTTCCTTTTTCGGAATCCTGTTTCAAAGGTTCAATATCGCGCGAATGGAGTTCGTTTGAAATATCGTGGCTCATACGGTTACGTTCCACGGCCATATAATTCAAAAACCTTTTTAAATCGGTAGTCTGCGCATCCTGTGCAGCATTATAATATAGTTTTTCCGCTTCAAAACAGGCTACGAGCAAGCGGTTTAGTTTATCAAAATCTGCGTATTTCTTTTTCATAATTAGATGATTTTATCAAATTTAGCATAAATATTATTGCTTTTAAATATCTCTACACTTTTTTATGAATAGTTAACAATAATTTATAAGCTAAGTTTTTAATATACTGACATAATGCGTGCCAAGTATTATTTTAGGGGGGGATTTTTTGGAGTAAATTTATTAAAATTTAGGATTGAAAATAATATTCAATAACCCTTTTTTTATACACTCCTGAATTGAGAAAGATTTTTTTTTTTGACAAGGTGCAACATGCCATAAGTTTTGTCGTCCTTTAAGAGAACAGCAACCAAAAATCATCAAGTTTGTCCGATTTATTACTTATTGAACAGTGCAAACAGAACAACCGAAAGGCCCAAATGGCGCTCTACGGGAAATATTGTGATGGCATGTATATTGTTGCCAATAGGTATTTGAAAGACACCGCGGCCGCGGAAGATGCGATGCAGGAAGCTTTTATAAAAGCGTTCCAAAAGCTAGCCCAATTTAAAGGAGATGTAACCTTTGGGGCTTGGTTAAAACGAATTGTAATAAATTCTTGTCTGGACAGCATCAAGGCTAGAAAGTTTGAATTGCAATCAATAAATGAAGAAGTCTTTACAATAGTGGAAGATGAAGACGATTGGTCAATTTCTGAAGATATAAAAGTTTCTGAGATAATTGCGGCCATCGAGGAACTTCCGGCTAATTATAAAGCAGCGGTAAAATTGTTTTTACTGGAAGGATATGATCACCAGGAAATTTCAGAAATACTGCAGATTTCTGAAAATGCCTCTCGAACCTATCTGCACCGTGGAAAGACTAAATTGAAAGAAACACTGAAACACTTGCGTTATGGCACAGGATATTAAAAAAATGTTTAAGGATTATGAGCCCGAGCAGCCAAAGCTTCGCGAGGGGCATAAGGCACGCTTTGAGGCCAGACTGGATACTGTATTTTCAGAAAGTTTGACCGAAAAAAAATCTACTTCCATACCCTGGTTAAATATAGCAGCAATGCTTGTAGTGCTCTTGGCAGTTAGCTTTTTTGGGTATCAGCAGTTGGCAAAAAATACTTCGGTTACCGAACCTTTAGACACTACTATAGTTGAAAATACTTCGGGGGAAGAAAACGGGAATGCCCCCAAACTTACCTTGGCCGATATTTCCCCCGATCTTAAAAAAGTGGAGGAATTTTATATGGCGGGCATCAACGTCCAACTGGCCTCCTTAAAAATAACCGATGACAATAGGGATTTGGTAGACGGCTACATGCAACGTCTAGCCGAGCTTGACAGGGAATACACTTTGCTGAATGCCGAGTTGAGCAAGGTTGGCCCCACAGAGGCTACCGTAACCGCATTGATTGACAATTTGAAAATTCGTTTGGATTTGCTGTTCAAACTGAAAAACAAATTAAAAGAACTTAAAAATCAAAACAATGAAAAATTTGAAACTATTCAAACTTAGTACCGCCTTCGCGCTGCTATTGGTTGCCACTTTGGGCTATTCGCAAAAAAATTATGTGGAAAGTTTCAACGTGTCCGATAATGTGGAAGTTTCTGTGAACACTTCCTATACACACATCATCTTCGAGACCTGGAACAAGAACAAAGTAGAGGTGGAGGCATTTATTGAAGGCGATAACCTTTCTGAAAAAGAAAAGGAACAGTTAATGAAAAACTGGGATTTAAAAGTTACCGGTAACAGTAAAAATGTAACAATTACTTCCAATTCTATAAGTCAAGCTTTTGCAATGGCAGATATGCCCCAAATGGATTTTATAGGTCCAATGATGGAAGATATGGTTATGCCCATAATCAACAACATACAGGTTCCACCACTTCCTATGGAATTGCTGGAGAATATAGGCAATATTCAGTTTGATTATGAAGAATTTCAGAAGGATGAAGAGGGTTATATGAAAAAATTTGAGGCACAAATGGATAAGAAATTCGGAAAGGATTTTGAAGAAAAGATGGAAGCCTGGAGTAAAAAATTTGAAGAAAGTATGGAGAAAAACGCACAGGACAGTTTGTGGGGAATGAACAGTAAACGGTCTGAAGCATTGGAAAAAAGAATGGAAGCTTACGGCAAGCGCATGGAAGCATGGGGTGAAGCCTATGGAAAAAAGATGGAAGCCTGGGCAAACCAATTGGAGCAGGACATGGAAAAAAATGGTGGCAACTATAGCAGGACGGTTACGAAATCTCCCGGCGGTACTTCCATTGTTATTCAAGGAAATAGAGGTAGTAACGTAAAGAATAGTAATGTAAAAAAGACTATTATAATACGGTTGCCGAAAAATTCGAAAACAGAGATTAATGTACGCCATGGCGATATAAAAATGGCAGATGCCAACAATGTGAAGGCAAATTTGAACTACACATCCTTTACGGCAAACAGCATTGATGGGGGGAAAACCCTCATCAATGCTTCCTATGCGCCTGTGGCGGTTGCGCTATGGAAGCAAGGCAGCCTAAATGTGAAATTTGTGGACGATTGTAAAATTGAAACCGTGCAAAATTTAAACCTTCAAGCCAACTCCAGTGATGTTCGTATAGGTGTTATTAGCAACCAGGCCTTTCTTTCGGGTTCCTTCGGAGATTTGAGTATTGCAAAGGTATCTGATGGATTTGAAACATTGGACATCCGTCTGGAAAATACCGATGCGAAGGTAAAAGTACCCATGGGCGCGTTCTCGTTTTATTTCAATGGAAAAAAATCAACCTTGAAGTATCCAAAATCACTTCAGCTAAAGGAATCTAAAAGCGCGGACAGGGTTTTGGTAAAAGGGTTTAACCAAAATAACAGTTCAAATAAAACCATTACAATCAACTCTACCTACAGCAATGTTTCACTTCAATAATATGTATGGTTTGAAATTACTTTTCTCTTTTTCTTTTAATTATTTTCAAAAATAAAAACCCCTTTCCAAAATGAAAAGGGGCTTGTGCATAGTGCTATAGATTATGCAGGTGTTTTTATACCTTCTAATTGACAGATTTTTTATTAAACCGCCTCCTTTGACTGAAGGCGGCTTAAAATCAAATCAACTAAGGGAAAAAAATTACTATCTATTAGTTTTTAACAATTTTAAAGGTTTCAGAATTGTTATTTGCCTTTACACGGGCAAAATAAATACCTGTGGCCAATGCCTCCAAATTTAGTTCACCTTGAAGTGCATTTATTTCCTTACCCAATAATTCTTGACCATTAATATTATAAATGGATACAGAATTGATTTCGGTTTTTGAAGAAATTTGTAAAATATCGGTTACAGGGTTTGGATATAAGGCAAGACCTTGAATTTGGTTATCATTCACTCCCAAAATATCGTCGCAAGTAAGTTCCAATTGAAAATTACCCGCTTGGGTATCGTCGTAACCCTCGACCATAATTATGTAAGTTGACGTTCCGTCTGAATCAAACTGAAGTTCGGGCTCGTTTACGCATGAACTGTCATTGAAAGCTATTTGATTGGTAAGTGAACAATCTGAAAAAACCCGAACGGTTGTTGCAAAATTGGTGTCGGGACCACAAGCATTGAGGGTAATAGTTTCTGGGTTGCCCGTTCCTGTGTATGAATAAAATACATCTGGTGAACCATTCACACCAGAATCTGTTGCAAACACGGTAGAGTTTGTGACCAAATCGCCGCAGGCCAATGGCGTTGAATCAACGCACGCATCATTTGTGGGAACACTTGGAAGTTGAACACGATACGTAAATAAATCGCCCCAGGGACCAATTGTAGGATCATAACCCCAACCGGTAATGTAATTTCCATTAGGGGAAATGGCATTGGGAACATAAATTGGACTGGCATTCATGGTATACCCTAAAGTGTCAGTTATAAAACTGTTGAATTCTTGTAAACCTCCGGCACTAGTCCATATAAAAGGTATGTTTGGATCGAAAGGACCAATTTGAAAATATCCAATTACAATACTTCCGTCGTGATTTATGCCTGTAACATTTCCGCTACTTCCCGGAGCCAATGTTCCCAATGAAACATACCCTGTAGTTTCACTCCAGATCCATGGTTCCCCATTATTTGCATAATCACCACGACCTCCTATCCAGTTGCCATCTCCCGAAATAGCACTACACTCTCCCAATTGATTGTATTCATCATTTGGGTCGCCATTTGGGTCAAGCAACAAATATTCATTTGGCAACCAGTTTCCATTTGCATCCTTTCGCCATACAGCCGATTTCCATGGGCCGTTAAAATCCTGCCATCCCACGATTATATTTCCATCTCCGCTTACGGCATTCGCTCTGGTGCTTCGGTTAATATTAGTAAACAGACTACCCAAATCAACCAGACCGTCAGCAGCTGTCCAAGCTGTGGCATGAACAGCTATTCCAGATTGACCCGGGGTTGGTTCTATATAAGCGCTTCCCACGATAGTATTTCCGTCATTCGATATATTATAACCCGAGCTTAAATTCCCATCCACGGAAACATCAAAACTGCCCAAAACGGTCCACTCATCATTGGCTACATTATACATGGATTGTACCGAATAAGTGTTGTTTTCAGATTCCTTTCTGAACATGACACCTTGTGAGCCAAAAATAAAGCCTCGGCCATTTGGGGTATAAACAATTTCATAAAGGGCCTCGTTAAAGGTGGATGTACCCATATTGTTGATTGGAAAGGTTTCCCCACCATCTTCCGAAGTAAAAATAACTTCCGGAGTACCCACAAGGGTTACATTATCTGCATCCAGCCAAGCTACGTCGCGCCAAATTGGGCCTGGACTATTGGCTACATTAATTGTCTGCCAAGTAGTACCTCCATCCGTTGTTTTAAGAACGATATCATCACCTACGGCAAAACCTGTGTTCATATCGTAAAATTCTATGCCTGCCAATATACCTGCACCCGAGAGAACGGTAGTCCAGGTTGCACCATTGTCAGTCGATTTTTGGATGGTGCCTCCGTTTGATAACATAAAATAAGTATCACCGCCAACATAGGTCAATTGGTCTGGAATTGCAGCCACACCAGAAGCTGGGCTCCAAGTATTACCTCCATCGGAAGTGTAATAAATTATTCCGGGTTCACTGTTTGGAAATGCACCAATAATTCCATTCTGCCAATCCTTAAAAACAACGTCGGTATAATACCAAATATCTGTTCCGGGGCTCATAGCGGTCCAGGTATTTCCGGCATCGGTAGTTTTTCCGGCATAGGCACTCCATCCGGCTACAAAACCTGTATAGGAATCGGGAAAACTGATTCCCTCAATACCTTGATTGGTGCCTGTCCAAAGCTCTTCCCAAGTATCGCCCGCATCATACGTTCTTAAAATTATTCCATTTCCATTATAGGTTGAAGATTGTCCGCCAGCAAAAGCAAGTGAATTTTGATTATCGGGGAATTCAATGCCCGTAAAAATATAATTGTATCCCGTATTCAATTTTTCCCATTCAGTAGGAGTATTAACGTTCATATAATTACTGCCAGACAATAAGTTTCCATCTGCTGAAAATCTTGCGCCACCGCCAACTCCCAATCCTGGAGCTGCACCGCCAATTTCCTCAACAGTATTCGTATCGGCATTCCAAAGGGAATAAGGTCCTGCCTGAGCTTCATACCCAGAAATTACTCCATCATTGGAAATTCCCTGGGTTTCAAAAAATGTTGGCTTCACAACATACTGGGCAAATAAAGTACTTGTGCTTACAACACATAAAAGTAAAAATAGTAATAGTGTTTTTTTCATTATAAAAGTTTTTGTTGATTAAATAGTAGTCTTTTAACTGAAGGCTAAAGTATGTGGTGTTCTACTATTATAAAAGGAACTATCTTTTGAAATTCGTGAATTTTGAAAGTTTAAAATAATCCTAAACCTCTGTAAAACAAAGGATGAAGTAAATTTTAAAGAATTTTTAAAATGACAGGTGAAAAACGTGAACTATTCTAATTTTTAAGTTTTTCTTGAAGAATTTTAAGTTTTTTCTCTTCAGAAAAGAATAAGCGGATTAACATTCCGATGGAGAGAATGATGAAAATTATCAGCCCAATTTGTAGCGGATTATAAAATTTATGTAGCGTATCAATTTCTTCAGCCTTACTTTCGGTTAAATTAAGCAAGGATTGGTTAACCGATTTCCTTTCCGTTTTTTTTGTTTGTTTTTGCAACGAAAGAAATTTGTTGTGAAAAACGGTGTAATTTTCCCAATCGTGCAGTGCCAAATAATTATTTGAAAGCCCATCGTAAAGACCTTTGTTCAAAATTAAATCGCCTACACTTTCTGAAATAAGGCTCGCATTGTTGAGAAGCGTTATGGCTTCCTTATAATTTCCTTCCAAGGTTTTTGCTTCTGCCAGCCCCTTTTGTCCGAACGCAATTAAACTATTGGCCTCCGCATTTTCAGCATAATTTATTGAATTTGAAAAGCTGGATTTTGCTTCTTCAATTTCATTGAGGGATAAGAGGCAGTTCCCTTTATTGTAATAGCAAATGCTGAGGTTGGCGTTTCTTAAATGTGGTTCCGTTGTTCTTTTATACGCTGTAATTGCCTTGTCGAAATATTTCAATGCAATGTCGCAGTTCATTTGTTCACGATAAATAAAGCCTCTTAAAGTGGCGTTATATCCCAAAAACGATTGCACTGAATCTTGTACCGGATATTTTTCAATTAATTGCAATGATTCATCCAGATAGTCTATTGCTTTGTCAAAAATCTGGAGTTCCTGATAATGGCCGGCGATCCTGTTAAGGATGTTCATCTGTTGCCGTTCGTTCTTTATTTTTGGGAACAAATCCTTTATTCGCTCCACATATTCGGTGGCTTTGTTATAATCCCTTTTTGAGGAATAGGCAGTAGAAATGGTAAGCAGGGCGCTCACTTTTATTTTTACGGAAGCATCAGGAAAATTGTAGGCTTCTTTGGCAAAAAGTATTGCCTTATCTGGGTTTTCATAAATTTGAATATTGGCTATTTCCAATATACTGTCCACATTTTTTTGCGCGTAGGTATTTTGCAAAAGCAATAAAAAACTGCCTAAGCACACGAGTATTTTCAAACTATTCTGCATTTTCATATTCCTTGGCATGAATTTTCGTTTTCTTTCTCTTATCTCGTAGAAGTTCTATAAACACAGTGGGCGATATGCCGGTGACGGCTTTAAAAACCGTAGCAAAACTGCTGTGTGAGGAAAAACCACTTTCCTCGGCCAAATAACTTATTTTATACTGTAGGTAAGTCTTGTTGTTTTTAAGTTTATCGGTTATATAATTTATTCGAAGCTCATTTATGTAACTATTGAAGTTTTTATTTTTGTAGGTATTGATCACCTCTGATAGGTATTTGGTATTGGTCTCAAACTGCGAAGCCAGCGTCGCTAAGGACATATCCTGTTTTGTGAACTGTTTGGAATTTTCAAATTGGTTCAATTTCTTTAGCAAAGCCTTTTCCGTTTCCTTTGGAATATTCATTTTTTTGGCTACTTCCTTTTCCTGCAATTCTATTTCTGGATTTTGTTTTTTTTCGAAATAATTGATAAAACTATTATACTGCCGGGCCCTATTTCTGTACCTGTACCTCAATATTGCCCAACTGAGAAGCAAAAGAAACAGGATGCTGCCCAAAACCCAAAGATTTCTTTGGTAGCTTTTTTTCTCCCTCTCGTACTGTGTTGTTTGATTGTTGTTTATATAATTATAGAGAGAATTAACCGCTTTGTCTTCTTCTACCTCCACATTGCTCGTTATTTGGCTACTTTCGGTTCTGTTGGAATAAAAGAGGGAAGCTTTGTCCAACGCCAAATAAGTTGCGGAAAGCCCTTCCATTATTTTTGAAATATAGGGCTTGTTGTCCAGGTTTTTTGAAATGTCCAATGCCATTTGATAGGAGGTGAGCGATTGGGAATAGTCTTTCTGAAGAAAGTACAGTTTGCCGAGCTGATTAAGTGTAACCATCTGCAGAAAATTATTTGGTGGATCTTCCGAGGATTTCTGAAGGGTAGTTTGAAAATACTGCTTTGCCGAATCCAGATTTGTGGCAAGTAAATAGTTTTCAATTATTACCACGGTTGTTTGGTTCCTTATAATTTTATCAGGAATGTCTTCGAAAATTTTTTCGGCTTTTATTAGATTTTGTAAGGCTTCGGAATAATTTTCGGTTTCCAAAAATTTATATCCACTCAGCAATTGGGTCCCGCCTTTCAAATATGCAGTAATTTTTTGATCGTTTTCTTCTTCAAAGAATATTTTAGTCCTTGAAAAATATTCTTCCGCCACCACGTCCATCCCCAATTGATTCAAAAGTGCAATGGATGAAATACTTGCTTTAAGCATCATTTGCAAGTCACGGGTATTCTCGGCCAGTTTTTTTGCCGCAATTGAAGCATTTACTGCAGCGTCATATTTCCCCATAACATTATAGGCCTCGGCATTTACTATATATGCCCTTATACGTTGGGAAGAATTTGTTGTTTTTTGAATGATATGTTCCGTTATTTTTACGGATTCGGGAGGCTGGATGTACAGAATATTTTCGGCTTCCTGTAACATTTCGGTATAGCCATTATTGCTTTGGCCGAAAATATTTATAAGAAAGAGGAAAAAAAATATTGTAGTTAATGAAAACCGCATAATAAATACAACAGGCGTTCAAGGTACGGAAAAATTACTTTTTCCGTACAAAAATTGCCACTACCGCGGCCGTCGCTATTCCAAATCCCAGAGCGCCAAATGCCGCTTGCCACATGTAGCTGTTTATGTTGAAGTATTCATTTGCTTTGGTACGCGTCATTAATTCATTTGTTACGGAATATTCAATCACGTTGTTGAAGTATTCCGGAGTTATAAAATTATGGGTAATATATTGAGCCAAAGGGGATAGAAGCGCAATAAAAACACTCAAAATTACACCCGTAACAAATCCCTGCAACCAAGTAATTTTTCCGGCGTAAGCGCGTCTCCTTTTTTCGCGCATTTCCAAGAGGTACATTAAAATTGCGAAAGGTATAAACAACAGAGTGAGCCACCAATGGTCTGCTATCTGTTCTTTATGCCATCCAAGGGTTTTTTCCAGCAACATCCAGCATAAAAGAGTTATCGTAAAAATTATGGACCATTTAAACTCTATTATTATTTTTTTCATATCGGGTCTGTATGCATTTGCAATTTTAAATAAAGATAATTTTTTTTATAAAAAAAGTCCCGAAATAATATTCGGGACTTTAGGTTTTATTCATTGGGCCAATTATGCGCGCTTCATTATAATCTCCATATTAATGGTTTCCTTTCCCTCGGAACCAATTTCAAACATTTCAAGTTTGCGTGTATTATCGTCTATTACGGTATATACCTGTTTCATCTGTTTTTCTTTTCCGGTCATGGGGTCTACCATTGTGCCGGTTAAGGTTGTGGTTTTACTAGCCTCATCATATTTACCGCGCATTACTGCCAAACCTGTGCCCATATTATCTATCCAAGTAGAAATATATTCATTGGTGGCATTATCATACGCTAGGGTTGATCGGCCTTCAAATGGCATTCCCATCATTTCACCGGTAGTGGTACTTTCTTGATAGCGTCCGCCCAGAATCATTTTAATTTCTTCGGTTGCAGTTGCTTTTTCGGGTGGTGCATCGGGTCCCATCCAGAAAGTCAGTTCATCATTCCATTTGCCCACATCGGCTGCCATTTTTTGGTGCGCTTCACTTGGCGTCATATAGGCTTCCCACGCTTTTTGCATGGCCAGGGAGTCCATGGGTTCTTCTTTCATTTCGGGTTCTTCCGTCGCAGTGGTGTCTGCTACAACGGTAGTATCTTCAGTTTCCATTTTATCCTTTTTATCATTGTTACAGGATATAAATACTAAGGACATCATTGATAATGTGAATAAGATTTTTTTCATAATTGCTGATCTTTAGGTTGTTGCAAAAGCTAATTTATGAAAAAAAATAGCATGTTTTACAATTTTAATATTTTTCAAAATACTGAAAATCACAAATGAAAATTGAAGTTGCAACATCTAAATAAAAAATCCCAAAGCATTTGCTCTGGGATTAATAAACTTACAACCTAAATTTAATTGGAATTATAGGTTTTGTAATAAGTTAGAAAATGCTACTCATCAACAAGCACCCAGTCACCTTTATCCAAAAGTGGAATGGCCTGTTTAAATTTCATCTCCTTATTTTCACCGCTCATTACGTGTTTAATCGTCACTTTGTCATTACGGTTAATCTTTGGACGCTCACGGGTAATTGTTTCCGTTACCTGCTGGCGCTGAGGTTGCGTATTTCCGGCAGCGCGAGATTGGGCGGCGCGTTCATCCATATTCGGGATTTCATCCTTTTGCTCGCTCAGGTTTTCTTTGCGTTTTACCTCTCGTGCTTCCTGAATTTGCTGTTGGTTTTCCTGCGGTAATTCTCCTTTGAAAAGGAACGAAATAACATCTTTGTTCACTTTTTCAATCATCGCCTTAAAAAGTTCGAAAGCTTCAAACTTATAGATAAGCAATGGGTCTTTTTGTTCGTGAACCGCAAGTTGAACCGATTGTTTCAATTCATCCATTTTACGCAAATGCGTTTTCCAAGAATCATCAATAATGGCAAGGGTAATATTTTTTTCAAAATCTTTCACCAATTGCTTTCCTTCGGTTTCGTATGCTTTTTCAAGATCGGTAGCAACATTCAGTGTTTTTACGCCATCTGTAAACGGCACAAGAATACGTTTGTATTTGTCCTTTTGTGTTTCGTAAACATTTTTAATTACCGGGAAAGCCATTTCAGCATTGCGAGCCATTTTATCCTGATAGTGAACATAAGCGGCTTTGTATATTTTTCCGGCAATTTCACGCGCATCCATTTTCTCAAATTCCTTTTCGGAAATAGGGGAGCTCATGGAGAAGAAACGGATCAATTCAAATTCAAAATTCTTATAATCCTGCGCCATTTTATTGCTTTCGGCAATTATTTCAGCAGTATCGTAAATCATATTTGCAATATCTACCCGAAGTCTGTCGCCAAATAGAGCGTGGTATCTACGTTTGTAAACCACCTCACGCTGGGCGTTCATTACGTCATCATATTCCAGCAAACGTTTACGGATACCAAAGTTGTTTTCTTCCACTTTTTTCTGTGCACGTTCAATGGATTTTGAAATCATACTGTGCTGAATAACCTCGCCTTCCTTCAAGCCCATACGGTCCATCATTTTTGCGATTCGCTCACTTCCGAAGAGACGCATCAAGTTGTCTTCCAAAGAAACATAAAACTGTGAGCTTCCCGGATCTCCCTGGCGACCACTACGACCACGCAACTGTCTATCTACACGTCGTGAGTCATGACGCTCGGTACCCACAATTGCAAGTCCGCCGGCCTTTTTCACTTCATCGCTCAACTTAATATCGGTACCACGACCTGCCATATTGGTGGCTATGGTTACGATTCCGCTTTTTCCTGCTTCAGCAACTATATCTGCTTCGCGCTTGTGGAGTTTTGCGTTCAAAACGTTGTGCGGAATATTGCGAATACTCAACATTCGGCTTAATAATTCTGAAATCTCTACCGATGTTGTACCAATCAATACAGGCCTTCCTGCTTTTGAAAGTGCTGTAACTTCTTCGGCAACGGCGTTGTATTTTTCTCTTTTGGTTTTGTAAATTTTATCCTCGCGATCAAAACGTGCAATTGGACGGTTGGTAGGGATTTCAACTACATCCAGTTTGTAGATTTCCCAAAGTTCGCCAGCCTCTGTTACCGCAGTACCCGTCATTCCTGAAAGTTTGCGGTACATTCTAAAGTAATTTTGAAGCGTAATAGTTGCAAAAGTTTGGGTCATGGCCTCAATCTTAACATCTTCCTTCGCTTCAATGGCTTGGTGAAGTCCGTCGCTATAACGGCGACCGTCCATAATACGACCGGTCTGCTCGTCCACGATCATCACCTTATTTTCCATCACTACATACTGATCGTCTTTTTCAAAAAGCGTGTATGCTTTTAGAAGCTGGTTCATAGTGTGGATACGTTCGCTTTTCAC
>Ga0209344_10002442_pt1 | contig 20663 bp, 18 predicted proteins | sample Cruoilmetagenom6_FD_187293 | JGI IMG/M metagenome (GOLD analysis project Ga0209344, IMG submission 187293) | Oil polluted marine microbial communities from Coal Oil Point, Santa Barbara, California, USA - Santa Barbara Oil Seep Sample 6 (SPAdes)... | ecosystem: Environmental > Aquatic > Marine... | reverse complement strand
GTTTCGTCTAAAAAAGATGGCGACATGTATCAACTTGTTTTTAATTTAACTCCCTTTTATCCTGAAGGAGGAGGTCAAGTGGGTGATAAAGGTTATTTAGAAACACCAAATGGCGATGTTTTATATATTATTGACACTAAAAAAGAGAATAATTTAATCATACATTTAACCAAAAATTTACCTAAAAATCCAACTGATACTTTTAAGGCTGTAGTTGATGAAAAACAACGTTTTAGGACCGCTTGTAACCATACAGCTACACATTTATTACATCAGGCATTGCGTGAAGTTTTAGGAACTCATGTTGAGCAAAAAGGTTCTGCTGTACATTCAAAATATTTACGTTTTGACTTTTCACACTTTTCGAAATTAACAACTAAAGAACTACGAGAAGTAGAAGATTTTGTAAACGCCAGAATAAATAACAAACTAGTATTAGAAGAACAAAGAAATACAAGTATTACTGAAGCAAAAAAACAAGGGGCTATGGCCCTATTTGGTGAAAAATATGGAGACACTGTAAGAACGATTCGTTTTGGAAAATCTATAGAGCTTTGCGGAGGTACTCATGTTCAAAATACAGGTGATATTTGGCATTTTAAAATTAGATCAGAAAGCGCTATTGCTTCTGGTATTCGAAGAATTGAAGCAATTACTTCTGATGCCGTAAAAGATTTTTATTTTGAGACCAATAGAGCTTATTATGAAATAAAAGATTTGTTTAAAAGCTCTATTAACCCTGTAGATTCCGTTAAAGCCTTGCAAGAAGAAAATCAGAAATTGAAAAAGCAGTTAGAATCTTTAATGAAAGGCCAAGCTGCGAATTTAAAAGATGATCTAAAAAATAACATAGAGTCAATAAATGGTATTAATTTTTTAGCTTCTAACATCAATTTGGACCAAGTTGCTATTAAAGATCTTGCTTTTCAGTTAGGTAATGAGATTGATAATTTATATTTCATTATTGGATCTCATATTGAAGATAAGGCAATGCTAACGGTATACATTTCAAAAGAAATAACGAATGAAAATCTAAACGCTGGTAAAATTGTTAGAGAACTCGGTAAATTAATTCATGGCGGAGGTGGCGGACAAGCTTTTTATGCTACAGCGGGCGGCAAAAATCCTGACGGGATTAAAGAGGCATTAGTACAGGCTAAAGAATATATAAACTAGTTCATAATGTTAGTATGCAGTTACAAACCAACATAACTATAAGGCCTCAACAACATAATCAAATAGATTATAATTCTAAAATTGTACTGTTTGGTTCTTGTTTTACGGAGAATATTGGAAATAAACTCAACTATTTTAAATTTCAAAACTTTGTTAATCCATTCGGTATATTATTTCATCCGAAAGCCATTGAAAATTTAATTTTAAATGCTATCAATGAAAATGTTTATACAGATAAAGATGTTTTTTTTCATAATGAAAGATGGCATTGTTTTGATACACATTCTGCATTAAGCACAACCTCAAAAGAAGAAATATTAGCCTCATTAAATAATGCTATAACCCAAACAAATAAACAGTTATACGAATCGACACATATCATTATTACCTTAGGGACGGCTTGGAACTATCGCTTTATTGAGACCGATAGGGTTGTAGCGAATTGCCATAAAATTCCTCAAAAGAAATTCTTAAAAGAATTAGTATCAGTTGATGATCTTGTTGAAAGTTTAGCTTCAATAGTTGCACTGATAAAAAGTGTAAACACCAAGGCATCTATTCTTTTTAATGTAAGCCCAGTAAGGCATATTAAAGATGGTTTTGTTGAAAATATGCGAAGCAAATCCCATTTGATCACATCACTACATCAAATAATTGAACCAAGAAATAATGTGCATTATTTTCCGTCATATGAACTCATGATGGATGAATTAAGAGATTATCGTTTTTATAAAGAGGATATGTTGCATCCAAATCAAACTGCCATGGACTATATTTGGGAGCAATTTTGTAAAGTTTGGGTTTCTGATGCTTCTCAAAAAACTATGCAAAAAGTTGAAGCTATCCGAAAAGGGTTAAGCCATAATCCTTTTAATTCAAATTCAGCCGGACATCAAAATTTTTTGAATAATTTAAAGAGTAAAATAGCTCAGCTTCAGGAGGAATTCCCTACTATAAATTTTTCCTAATAAATTAAATAAAAAATATCATTTCACCAATGATTTAGATCATTTTTTTCGGATAATTTTAGTTAGAAATTTGATAGTGAATATTAATAGGATCCGTCATGAAAAAAGGAACTCCCGTCGCTGCAATAATGTCTCAAAATGTAATAACTTTAAAACATTCTGACGAACTACTCACTGCCGAAAAATTATTTAAAAAATATCATATAAGACATATTCCTGTACTTAAGGGAGAGAAGTTAATTGGTATGTTAAGCTATACTGATTTATTACGAATTAGTTTTGCTGATGCAATTGAAGATAATTCAGAAAATGATGTTGAAACTATTGTATATAATATGTTTACTATAGAACAGGTAATGGCAAAAAATCTGATAACAATTTCCTCTACTTCAACCATTAAAGAAGTTGCTCAAATATTATCTAAAAAAGAATTTCATGCTTTACCAGTTGTTGAAGGAACTAATCTAGTTGGTATCGTAACTACTACCGATCTAATCAATTATTTACTTGAACAGTTCTAGTATAAATTATTCTAAATAAATTGATCCACATTTTGCCAAGGGCCGCCATTGATAACGTCTAACCCTTCTTGCTTAAGGTAGGTTTCAGCAGAACCACTTCTCGCTCCGCTTCTACAACATGTAATTATTGGCTTATTAAACGTCTTAATTTCTTCTAAAAAGTCTGGTAAAGTATTTAAAACAATATTTTTGGATCCCTGAGCATGTCCTTCTTCGAATTCGGCTTCAGTACGTACGTCCAATATTATGGCTCCTTTTTCTAAATAAGAAGCCACATCTCCAAATTTAGGTTTACTAAAAAATCCCATAGTAAATTTATAAATTTTATAGTACAAAGATAAAATTAAATTACCATAAACAGTAGTACAAAACCTAGTTTATACAGTTCTATTTATGGTTCAAATAATCTATTGTTAAATTGACAAAAGTTTGAACACCCAGTTTTAAACCACTATCGTCAATAAAAAAATCTGGCGTGTGATGTGATGGTGCATCTTTTTCGGCAGTCGTAAGTGGTGTTCCGCCAAGAGAGAAATAGAAACCTGGCACTTTCTCTTGAAAAAAAGAAAAATCTTCAGCACCCGTTCTAGCACCAACTAAATGCACATGCTCTTTGCCGGCTACACGTTGTAAAGTAGGCAACATTTGTGCAACTAAAGCTTCATCATTATATGTAATGGCAGCTCCCGTGCCAATTTCAATAGTAGCTTCTGCACCATAAGCCTTCGCAATTGCAGGCACCATTTCTTTCATACGGTCATTTAATTTTTTCTGCATCCCATAATCTAAGGTTCTAATTGTACCAATCATTTCAGCACTCTCAGGAATAATATTATTTCTAATTCCTGCATTAATTACACCTACTGAAATAACTGCAGCTTCTTTAGTAAGTTCGGTTTCACGACTAACAATAGTTTGCAAAGCAGTAATAATTTGTGCTGAAGCTACAATAGGATCAACACTTTGCCATGGTCTAGAACCGTGTGCTTGCTTTCCTTTAACTTTAATTACAAAACGTTGTGCGGCTGCCAAAGCACCTCCTGGTTTATAGTTAATATTTCCTACATGTGTACCTGAACTAATATGCAAACCAAAAATTACATCTACTTTTGGGTTTTTGAGAACGCCTTCTTTAATCATTAACTTTGCTCCACCTTCTTCTCCTGCTGGTGGGCCTTCTTCAGCCGGTTGAAATATAAATTTTACTGAGCCTTTAAGTTGATCTTTATTCTTAGATAATACCTCTGCCACACCCATTAAAATTGCAACGTGTGTATCATGTCCGCAAGCATGCATCACACCTGTTTCTTTTCCGTTATATGTTGAAGTCGCTTGTGATTTATAAGGCAAATCAACTCGTTCAGTAACTGGTAAGGCATCCATATCAGCTCTAAGTGCAACGACTTTGCCTGACTTTCTTCCTTTCAGAATTCCAACAACACCCGTATGAGCAATTCCCGTTTGCACTTCTAAACCTAAACTTTTTAAATGAGATGCAATTTTCTCAGCAGTCTTAAACTCCCTATTAGATAATTCCGGGTTTTCATGAAAATCTCGTCGCCAATCAATGACTTTTGATTCTATCTCATCAATCATATTATCAATTTTTTTTCCTTGTGCTTGAATAGCAAAAGAAGCTACCAATAAAATTATAAAAACAAGTTTTTTCATGTTTTGTTTATTTTTTTAAAGATAAAAAAAATCCCGCATATAGCGGGATTTCTTTTTCATAGCAAGTATTTTATTGATTTTTGATGAACAAATATACACCATTTTTTCAAAAACTCATGGTTTTCCATGAAAAAAGGGGATTTTTCCTTTTTTTAAAAATTTTAACCATTTGAAAATGAATACTTTAACTTATTTTATAAATAACATTTCTCGATATTTTGTTAGAGGCCATAAATCGTCATCTACCATCATTTCCAACTTGTCACAGTGATACCGAATTTCTTCAAAGTAAGGTTTAACATTATTACAATAAGCATCTGCGGCCTTTTGTCCACTTAATTTATTCGCGTTTCTACGTTCTTCAGTCATTAATTCAACTTTAGAGTTTATGGCCGTAATATGTTTTGATATCATTTCAATTAAATCAATTTGCTCAGTTGCAATTTTTTCAAAGTTACTATTAAAAATTTCTTTCAAACCTCTTACATTTTCGATGAGCGTATTTTGATATCGAATCGCAACAGGAATTATATGATTTTTAGATATATCGCCTATAACTCTTCCTTCTATTTGAATTCTCAAGGTATACTCTTCCAGTTCAATTTCGTGACGCGCTTCAACTTCAACCTTGTTCATAACATCCATTTCTTCAAAAAGATCGATTGCTTTTTTGGAAACTTTTGCTTTTAATGCTTCTGGTGTTGTTTTGTTATTACTTAAACCACGTTTTTTAGCTTCTTTTTCCCAAGCCGTCCCATAACCATCACCTTCAAAACGTATTTTTTTACAAGCTTTAATATACTCTCGTAATACATTAAAAACAGCCTCATCCTTTTTCAAACTCTTTTTGTCAATTAAAATATCAACTTCCTTTTTAAAGTCCTTTAATTGTTTGGCAATAATTGTATTCAACACTGTCATTGGACCTGCACAATTTGCCCACGAACCAACTGCTCTAAGTTCAAATTTATTTCCCGTAAAGGCAAACGGAGAAGTTCTGTTTCTATCAGTATTATCTAACAATATCTCTGGAATCTTACCGACTATATTTAATTTTAAATCGGTTTTTTCTTCAGGCGACAATTTACCTTTAGTTACATTTTCTAATTCATCTAAAACAGTTGACAATTGTGAACCAATAAATACAGAGATAATTGCTGGTGGTGCCTCATTAGCCCCTAATCGATGATCATTAGAAGCACTTGCAAATGCCGACCTAACCAACTCCTCATAATCATGTACGGCCTTTATAGTATTTACAAAAAAGGTTAAAAATTGTAAATTTTTCATTGGAGTTTTACCAGGACTAAGAAGATTCACTCCCGTATCAGTAGATAATGACCAGTTGTTATGCTTACCAGATCCATTGATTCCTGCGAATGGTTTTTCATGAAACAGTACTTTATAACTATGGCGTGTAGAAACCTTTTCCATCACATCCATTAATAATGAATTATGATCTACAGCCAAGTTAGCTTCTTCAAAAATTGGCGCTAATTCAAACTGATTTGGAGCAACCTCATTATGTCTTGTTTTAACAGGAATTCCGAGTATTATACATTCATTTTCTAAGTCACGCATAAAGCTCAAAACCCGATTAGGAATTGAACCAAAATAATGATCATCCAGTTGCTGGCCTTTTGCCGGGGAATGCCCCAACAACGTTCTTCCCGTTAAAACCAGGTCGGGTCTAGAGTCTGCTAAGGCGCTATCAATTAAAAAATATTCTTGCTCCCATCCTAATGTTGCACTTACCTTAGATACATTTTTATCAAAATATTTGGCAACCGCCGTGGCGGCATGGTCGACAGCGTGAAGTGCTCTTAATAAAGGCGCTTTATTATCTAGTGCTTCACCCGTATAAGCCACGAAAATAGTTGGTATGCAAAGAGTAGTTCCATATATAAAAGCTGGAGATGTTGGATCCCAAGCCGTATATCCTCTAGCTTCAAAAGTATTTCTAATCCCTCCGTGCGGAAAACTAGAAGCATCAGGTTCTTGCTGTACTAGTTGGTCTCCACCAAATTTTTCCATTGCCCTTCCTTCGCCTATAGTTTCGAAAAAGGCATCATGTTTTTCAGCTGTTGCTCCAGTTAAAGGCTGAAACCAATGTGTATAATGTGTAGCTCCTTTAGTAAGTGACCAATCTTTCATAGAAGCTGCAACTTGATCTGCTATTTTTCTATCAATTTTAGTTCCTTTAATAATAGCGTCCTGCACACTGCTGTAAGCATCTTTTGTCATATATTGACGCATAGCATGTTCGTTGAAAACATTTGTACCGAATATTTCTGACCTTTTACCCCCTTCTTTTACCACAAAAGGTTTTCTATTTAGAGCTTCTTGTAACGCAAAGAATCTTATTTTAGACATAACTTAAGAATAATTTATAATAAAGTTTGATTAAATCACAAAATTAGCTAAACATTTTACAATAATTTAATTTTTACCCACCATTTTTTAGGGTATTAACAAAATTTATCATAATGTTAATATTTATACCCCTAGAATATTGGTGGTTAATTTAAAAAAATTAATTTTGTGCTTTATTTTAAAAACAATTACAATGAGCAAATCGAAATTAGAATATGTTTGGTTAGATGGTCATCAGCCAACTCAGGAATTAAGGAGTAAAACTAAAATTGAAAATGATTTTAGTGGAAAATTAGAAGATTGCCCTGTTTGGTCTTTTGATGGATCATCAACAGAACAAGCCGAAGGTGGTTCTTCTGACTGCCTGTTAAAACCTGTTGCAATATACCCAGACCCTGTAAGAGAAAATGGTTATTTAGTAATGAGTGAAGTTTTAAATGCCGACGGGTCTCCACATTCTTCGAACCATAGAGCTACAATCGATGATGATGATAATGATTTTTGGTTTGGTTTTGAGCAAGAATATTTTTTAATGGATGCTACAACAGACCTTCCTTTAGGATTTCCAAGAGGAGGCTTTCCAGGGCCTCAAGGAAAATATTATTGTTCTGTAGGTGGTAGATATACTTGGGGTAGAGAGTTTGTTGAAGAACATGCAGATCTCTGTATAGCTGCAGGTCTTAACTTTGAAGGCATAAATCAAGAAGTTGCGCCCGGACAATGGGAATTTCAATTATTTGCTAAAGGAGCTAAAAAAGCCGGCGATGAAATTTGGATAGCTAGATATTTATTGAACAGATTAACTGAAAATTATGGTTACTATATTGAATTACATCCAAAACCAGTAAAAGGTGATTGGAATGGATCCGGAATGCATGCTAATTTCTCAAATACTACGTTAAGAACATGTGGTTCTCAAGAAATTTATGAAAAAATATGTGAAGCATTTAGACCTGTTACTGATGAACATATTGGGGTTTATGGTGCTTATAATGATGAAAGGTTGACCGGCCTGCATGAAACTGCTCATGTTACTGATTTTAGTTATGGGGTCTCTGACAGAGGCGCTTCTATACGAATTCCTATTATAACAGTTGAAAAAGGATGGAAAGGATGGTTAGAAGATAGAAGACCAGCTTCAAATGGTGATCCTTATAAAATTGCAGGTAGAATTATAAAGACTGTAAAATCAGCAAAAATTTAAATTAATTACCGTTTAAATTGAATAAAAAGCTTCGGCTCGATTATTTTCGGGATTCGAAGCTTTTTTTATGAAAATTATACTCCCGTACTTTTAAAAGCTAAATATATAAAAGTTATGTAAGCACCAAAGAGTGCTAAACCCTTCAATCGCGTCATTTCTAACTTTTTTGGCAAGAAAACTAAGGGCAACAACAATACTGCGATAGCTATCATCCAAAAAATATCTCTTGATAAAATTTGCGATTCAGTAACTGGAATTGGTTTTATCATTGCTGTTAAGCCTAAAACAGACCCAATATTAAAAATGTTTGAGCCAATTAAGTTACCTAAGGATATTGCTTTCTCTTTTCGTAAAGCAGCAATAACTGAAGCAGCCAATTCGGGAACACTAGTACCCAAAGCTATCATACTAACTCCAATAACTCCTTTACTAACACCCAATTTCGTTGCAATATCTACTGCCCCCTTCACCAATAATTCTGACCCTGCCCACAAAGCCAAGCCGCCAATTAGTAACCAAACTGCTATACTTATATTGGATGTCTCACGCAAGGTCTCATCAATATCGGCTACTTCATTTTTTGCATTTTTTCTAGATATTTTAATCATGAAATAAATGAAAACAACCAAAAATATAACTAAAATTACCCCTTCAATTCTACTCAATAATTGATCATTAGTTAAAAATAAATACAGCATAAATGATAGTAAAGTCATCATTGGCCAATTCATTTTATAAAAATCTTTATCAATAGCTAAAGGAAAAATTATTGCCGTAATACCTAATACTAGTGCAATATTTGCAATATTAGACCCGACAACATTGGTTAAGGATAAAGCGGGATAACCATCAAAAGCTGCCTGCAAACTGACAATCAGCTCCGGTGCTGAAGTTGCAAATGATACTACTGTCATACCAATTACAATTTTAGAAAGTTTTAGCTTAAAAGAAAGTCCAACAGACGATCTTACCAAAAATTCTCCACCAACTACGAGCAAAAGAAAGCCTGCTATTATAAAAAATATACTCATCCCTTAATTTTTTACAAATATAATTTTTAAAAGTTTCAAGTATAAATAAATTAGAAAAATCTTAAATTTTAGTTAAATAACTATTTATTTAGTTACATAACTATAAAAATAGTTAATATTGTACAACAATTAAATAAAATGGACAAACTCACAAATAAAGAAGAAGAAATACTTCATGCTCTTTGGAAACTTAATAAAGCATTTGTAAAAGACATTATCAAAACTTTACCCGATCCAAAGCCCCATTACAACACGATCTCAACTATTATTAGAAATATGGAAGATAAAGGATATATAAAACATACTGTTTATGGCAAAACTCACCAGTATTATCCAGCTATAACAAAAGAAGAGTATCGAAAAAATTATATGAGTAAAACAATTACTAATTATTTTGAAAATTCTTATAAAGATGCCGTATCCTTTTTTGCAAAGGAAGAAAAAATAAGCATTGATGAGCTTAAAGAAATTATTAGCTTAATTGAAAATAATAATAAATAAATATGGAGTCATTATTTACATACCTCTGGAAATCGGCAGCCATCATAACTTTGTTTTATGGCTTTTACAAGTTACTTTTACAAAAGGAAACCCATTTTAAATCTAATCGTTATTTTTTATTTTCTGGGATATTAGCTTCACTCATTATTCCGTTTATAATTATACCTAGATATGTTGAAATTGAAACAATTCAATCAACTATAGTTCAAGATACTATCAATATTGCGACTGACAATCCAACGCAAATGATTAACTGGACAGCTATTTTACTTTATGGGTACATAATAATTTCGGCTACATTAATAGTGAAGTTTATTGTTCAATTAATATCTGTTGCAAATGTTGTCCGTAAAGGCAAAATTAAAAAAATAGATAATTTCTATCTTGTACAGACCAATATTGAAGCCTCACCTTTTTCATTATTTAATTTCATTGTATTTAATCCTAAACAATTTGATGAAAGTGAGTTAGGCCATATCTTAAACCATGAAAAAGTTCATGCCTTTCAAAAACATTCTTTTGACACAATTTTTGCGAATATTTTAACAATTGTACAATGGTTTAATCCTTTTGTTTGGCTCTATAAAAAAGACGTTACTGAGAATTTAGAGTTTATTGCAGATGAATATGCACAAAAATCTTCTTCTTCTGAAAGTTCTTACCAGCAATTATTACTGAAAACAACGGTACCAAACTATCAAATGACTTTAGCCAATAATTTTTATAATTCACTTTTAAAAAAACGAATAATTATGTTACACACACAAAGATCAAATAGTAATACACAATGGAAATATGCCTTAATGATTCCACTTCTTTTAGCTTTTGTATTCACCTTTAACACAGAGACGATTGCGCAACAAAAAAAGACAAAAATCATTAAGCAAAAGATTGAGGTCTTCGCCATGGGTATTTCTAAAGAAAGCACTCAAGCGGATCTAAACAAGATCATTAAATCTTTTGCAGAAAAAGGACTCATAGTAAAATTCAACAATGTTAAAAGAAATAGTGACAATGAGATCATTGCAATTAAAATTGATGCCAAAGCTAAAAATGGCAAAGCATCAGCAGCATATGTTTCAGATTTAAAAGATGGTATAAACCCTATTCAAATATCCTTTGATAATGAAAATAACAATTTAAGTATTGGTTCTTCAAGTGGTCATGACTATTCATTTTCTGACAAAGGACATAAAATAATGAAACATTCAGGCAAAGGCAACAGTTTTGTATTTATTACTGATGATGAAGATGATGAATCAGATACAAAAATTTGGGTAACCAAGGATGGTGATACGACTAAAATAATTAATAAAAAAATGATCATTGAAATTGATGAAGAACATGAAGGTGATGCCAAACATAAATTTATTGTAAAAGAAGATCATCACGGAGATGAAGTAAAAACTGAAGTAATTAAAATTAAAGGAGCCAAAGGTAAAAAACATTTTATTTTTTCATCGGATGATGATGATAATGAAAATACAATTACTACCTATATCGTTAATGGTAAAAAAATGACCAAAGAAGATTTTAAAAAATTTGACAAAGAAAAAATTAAAACGATTGAAATTAAAAAAGAAAAAATTAAAAAGAAAGAATAAGCACAAATAGTATGTATACAAGGCCTCACTAAATTTTTAATGAGGCTTTTTTTATTTTTAAAAAATCGGTATAAGAAGTCTAAAAAATAACCAAAAGCTCTTAAAAGGTCCAAAAAATAATGGTTTTTTAACCAAAAGCAGAAAAAGTCTACTAATTCACTCTACAATTATTACAATTTTATATCATAATATATATTTTACATTATACTTTAAAACATATATTAAGGAATACTACTTACACTTCAAGGACTAAAATTTGAATATTCTTACAATTTAGTAGTCAATCTTATTGATTTTACAATTTTTTAAAATCTTATTCAAAAAAACTATATATACTTGATACATAATTAATTTTTATATCAAATTCACTAATCAAAAAAACCTTAAAACTATGATTCTACTATTGCTAAAAATTATCCAAATGTTACTTATTTTCATTCAGTTACTATTTGTTTAAATTTAAAATTGATATTTATAAACTCTTGATGAAGCTCAAGAGTTTTTTATTTGTTAATTTTAAATAATGAAAAAACAAGTTTTTAAGCTTTTAGCAAGCCTCAATAAAATTTTATTACCAAGTTATTCCAAAAAACGATTAGATATGACTAAGGCATCAAAGTTGCAACTTGCTTTAATTGGTTGGCGATACTTTATTACAAAAAATAGTTTAGAGTAATAATAAATTAATTTTGTAACTTTAACTAAAGTCATAGTTATGGACGAACATTCTAAGCATACCAAATTATTTATAGGCTCATTGATTGAAATTCAAAGATTACAATTAGATCTGGATGATAATCAGATACCTTCTTTAGTAAAAAACAATTTTCAATCTGGTTTACGTTCTGGTTTTTATGGTGGTTCTCCCTCACAGGTTGAATTATTTATCTATGAAGAAGACATTGAAAAAGCGACGCCTATACTTGAAAAGTTTAAAAAGATTCTTGACTCTTAAATAAGTATTAAAATATTTTTCCAATTCCCTAAAAAAGAAATATATTTGCTGCCCATAAAAATGGCCTCGTGGCGCAACTGAATAGCGCATCTGATTACGGCTCAGAAGGTTGCAAGTTTGAATCTTGCCGAGGTCACAAATAAATACTTTAATAAGAAAAAACGCCAAGTTTACTTGAGCGTTTTTTTGTTTAAATTATTTTCAAAGCGGAGCTTTGTAAGATCACGAGTCCCGAACTTCGGGACATATAATCCTGCCTGAGTTGGCAACGCACTATCTGGCTCCTCACTATCAAATGTCCACCGGACCTTTGACTACCGTTCGGCCCCCTACCGAGGTCATAAATGAATCAAAAAACGATTCAAAATTGAAAGCGAGCAAAATAAGAAAGCTCGTTTTTTTATTTATAAAACTTGTTTTAATACCATTAGACATAAAAACATTAGGACTAATTAGGAATCTTAATCCTTAATTCTTTGAGTTAATCATTCGGTAGTAATTTCTAATTCGATATATACAGGCAAATGATCAGAAGGTATTTAGCATCCTTTGAATCGCTCAAAACGGCATATTTGTTTACCTTAAATTCATCACTTACAAAAATATAGTCTATACGTCTAGTTACCGATTTCTCAAAATGAAAACCATTAAAAGTTCCGGTTGGACCAAAAGGCGTTGTTCTAGAAATAGCTTTAGAATCCTTTAAATGTTTAGTCACAAATTGTCATTCTTTAAGGCTAATTTACTGTCATTTTCTTCTGATATTACATAAGCATTTCGACCAAAATTTTCATTCAAAAGTTCATAATCTACTATACTATCGAGAATGGGTTCATATTTTTGCCAGCCTTTATTAGTTTTAAAGCATATACTATTATTAAGTTTATAAATTCTAACATTATAGTCGGACGATAACCCTTTTGTTTCATAACTTTTAAAGTCAACTATTTCATCATAAGTCTTATCAAATCTTAGCCTGTATAAACCTTTATAAGCATTGGCTGCCCATGCTATATTCTCATCTTCAAAAACAAAATATTCAATAGGATTTGTGGTTTGATCGAATCGTTTTACTTCCCATTTCTCATTTTCTTTTTTAAAACACACTAAACCAGAATAAGCACCTTGTATAGAACATTGCTTTGCTCTGGCGCTTTTTTAATTACCCATCCTCCAGTATAACCTGAAATCAATTTTAACCGATTTCTATCTATTATGTAGGTTCCGTTATTATGTCCGCAAAATAATTCTCCTTTGATCTCTTCTAAGTACCAAACTTGCCCTTGAGATCCTTCAATAAACTGTAGCTTATTTTCTTTATCCAAAAAGTATAATCCTGTATTACTACCTATATGATTTACATCGTTATATTCTATTACATCATATACAGCGCCTAACTTACCAGAAACATCATTATAAAAAGAGTAATTACTATTTAAATCTATTGAAGCTATACCATTATCTAGATCTAACCATAAAAGATCATTAGAATCTGAATATACACCTAAAACAGTATTATTTGCGAGCCCATTTTCTTTACTTATATGAAAAAGAATCTTTCCATTATAATCAGTTATATATACACCATTTTTTATCGTTCCAAAAACCATATTACCATTGTCTAATTTTAAAAAATTATTCAATTGATATTGTTTAATATATTGGCTAATTTCGGCCTCCCATGGAATTACTATATCGTTTTTATATATAAAACAACCTTTTAAAGCTGTTGACATCAAAAAAACATCATCATAATTGACTATAGAAATAACTTTAGTGTTTTCAAGAATTTTGCTGGATGTTATAGGTATTAATTTTTTATCTTTTAAAATAAAAACTCCATTTTTTAATGTAGAAATATAAATTTCACCAATTACAATATCACAAGACATCACTGTAGATGGGGTTTTTATGATTTCTATTTTTTCGTTTTCATATTTATAAATATTCAAAAATGACCTAAATACTAAAGATTTCTTATGTAATATAATTTGCCAAAACTCTTCATTTAGAAATTCTTTTTCACCTATTAGTTCGCTTAACGAATAATATTTTAAATTACCTTTTCCATCTTTTTCCCAATAACCAAAATCTTCATAAGATCCAGTGTAAATTTTGTCATTAAAAGCTAATACAGAACGTATAGTTGTCTTATTCGGTAATTGCCATAGTTTCCAAATAAGCCCATCAAACTCTAACAATCCATTATCATTAGCAACATAAAGTTTACCGCTTTCAGATTTCGAAATATCCCAATTATGGTTTCCCGCATTGTAGTCTGAGAGTGTGTAATTTTGAAAATGTGGAGAAAACTGCGCAGTTGATATCTGAGTTACTATAAAAAGTAGAAAAAAATAATATGTAATGCCCATTTTATATTTCATATGCCTAACTACAAATCATATTATTTTATCTAAAAAGTATTTTGAAATTTGAATAAATAAATTTTAGATAAGGTTATTTTTTATTAGAATTACAAAACAGTATAGAAACAAATGTCCTAAATTATTCATTAACAATATAGAGGTAAATAAAATGAAAAAGACGACTTGAACACTTTTTGACGGTCTCTCCTTTGTGAAGAAAGAGCAATGCGAACTCAATCCAAACAAAACCAAAAGAGCACCTACAATTCGCAAGTGCTCTTTTATATATAAAAACTAATTTAATTTTCAACTTTCAGGGAAGAAAGGATAGAATTTTCGACTTAAACAAACTGCCTTTTGCTTGTAGTTAAAAGACAGTTTGAAATCCAATTCATAGCAATTTTCCTTCTTAAGTCAAACGTATTAGAGGTTAATTTTAACCGTCTATGTCGTTTATTTTTTAGTTTATTAAAGATTAAAAAATTCGATTTCTAAATGTTTCTTTTTAGTGACTTTTACAAGTTTACTTTATGTTTCATTTAGCTATTATAATTTAATATTTTTATCTTTTTCATAAACTAATATTTGTTTAACTTTATTTTGAAAATGTTACGAAATAATTATTTCTTTACATGTTTCATTAATTAAACAACAGTGTAGATAAAATTCCTACCCTTGGTCTAATTTTTTTTATACTTAATTGATCTTCAGTAAATTAAATTTCAAAATAAAATCCATAATTTTTATAAAAATCAAATTCTTTGGTAAATATTTTCGACTAAAATGCAATCAAGGTTTAAATTGAATTACAGAGAAGATGTTAGCTCCCGTGGTACAAAATAACTTTCTTATATATCAACTTAAATTAACTTTTAAAATGCTTATTAAAGAACTATCTCCATTAATAAATCAATTAAAGACTAAAACATATAATAGAAATTATTATGCTCTAGTTATAACTAACTTATAACTTCTTAACTAGAGGCTATTTGCAAGAATAAGGGTAAAGTATTAAACCAAAAAGACTGCCTTAAATGGCAGTCTTTTGGTTTAGCATGTGATATATTATCTCTTTCTATACCAAATGAATTTATGCTTAGCGCTTAGAAATATTCTTTTTTTAGTTTCCTTAAACTAAATTTATTCAGCCTTTTTTGAAAAGTCATATTTTCAATAAAAAAAATTGCCCCGATTAAACCGGGGCAATCAGAATTGAAAAAATATAGCAATTTTCCCAATATCAAAATAAAACTAACCGAAACTATTTTTAGATTAAATATATTTTAAACTTTTTGCTTTTACTGTTTTCACTAATCAAACAACTTTAGAATAAAAATTCCTACCTTTGCCATTAATTAAGTTGATTTCAACACAATAAATAATGCTCTTTTTTGTTATTAATAGATTGAAAATCAACATAACAATATCTTATAAATTAATATAAGTTATTATTAAAAAAACCAAAACCCGGCAAGATTAAGAATGGTAACCAGTTTAAACAGTCATGTTTGCGAAGAACAGCTATTTTCAAAAATCTTTAGAACAAACTCTAATGACCTTTTTAATTTTTTGCGTTATAAGTATGGTGAAGGTCTAAGTCCTAGAGATAAAGTTCAAGAAGCTTTTGTAACCTTATGGAATAATTGCAAAAAAGTTCCTCCTGAGAAAGCAAAATCATTTTTATTTACTACAGCTAATAATTTAATGCTTAATGAAATAAAGCATCAAAAAGTTGTTTTAAAACATCGGGAAGTAAAGCCAAAGGGCCATACAAATGAAAATCCGGAATTCTTAATGGAAGAATCTGAATTCATGCAAAAATACGAAGCTGCACTGGCAAAATTATCCGAAGCACAACGCGTGGCTTTTTTATTAAATAAGGCAGAGGGCAAAAGACATAAAGAAATTGCTGAAATGCTGGGAATATCTAGAAAAGCTGTTGAAAAAAGAATATATGGGGCACTTGCAAAGCTTCGTAAAGATATAGATGGAATATAAAAATTGACTATAAATTATTTAAAATAAGTGCATTGTAAGAAAAAAACTACCATTAGGGGTAGGAAAAACTATTACTTAGTTGTTATATTTACAAATCGCAGATTATGAATAAAGAGGAATTAATAAATAAATGGCTTGATTCAGGGCTGAATGATATTGAACTTAAGGAGTTTGAAAAGCTTCCTGAGTACAATTCATTTACAAAGCTTTCTGAGTATGCTCCTTTGTTTAAAGATGATTCGTATAATATTGATTTAGAATACCAAAATTTGAGTTCTAAATTAAAAAAACATACGACAATCCAAACAAAACCAAATACATTTAATAATATATTTAAGCCAATGCTAAGAGTAGCGGCCATGTTTGCTATAGGTATTACGGTATATTATTTACCAATATATGATAACTTTTCTACCATAAAAACGTTGGCAGATCAGAATACAACTATTGAATTACCTGATGATTCTACAGTTTCTTTAGAAAAATCTTCTTCGTTAAGGTTTCAAAAAACGAATTGGAATGAACAACGTAAGGTTAATTTAATAGGAGAAGCTCGTTTTAAGGTTGCAAAAGGATCAACTTTTGACGTTGAAACATGGATAGGAAAAGTAACCGTTTTAGGTACTGACTTTAAAGTAATACAAAGAGCTAATTATTTTGAAATTATATGTTTCGAAGGTATGGTAAGTTTTGCTTACAAAGGTAAAACTGTTGAACTACCTGCTGGAAAATCTTTAAGAATTATAGATGGTAAGATCGTTTCAAAACATGATACAAAATTAGCATAGTTAAAAATTAATTATTTAGATATAAAAAAGCCTCCAAATTTGGGAGGCTTTTTTTATATCCATAAGTTTAATGTTTTTTAAGCGGCATTCTCCTTCTTTATCAAATTCAATGCTGATCCATGCCTAAACCATTCTATTTGACCAGCGTTATATGTGTGATTCACTAAAATAGTATCTTCACTAGAATCTGCATGTTTTACACGAATTGTTAACGGCTTGCCTTGAGTAAATTCCGATAAATCTGTAAAATCAAACGTGTCATCTTCCTGAATTTTATCATAATCGGCTTCATTCACAAAAGTTAATCCTAACATTCCTTGTTTTTTCAAGTTCGTTTCATGAATTCTAGCAAACGATTTTACTAATACGGCTATCACACCTAAATGACGAGGTTGCATCGCTGCATGCTCACGAGAAGATCCTTCACCATAATTATGGTCACCTACAACCATAGTTTGAATATTTGCTGCTTTGTAAGCTCGTTGAACCGAAGGTACTGAGCCATATTCACCTGTCAGTTGATTCTTTACAGTATCTGTTTTATCATTAAATGCATTTACCGCACCTGTCAATGTATTATCAGAAATATTATCTAAATGTCCTCTAAAACGCAACCAGGGACCTGCCATAGAAATATGGTCAGTTGTACACTTGCCTTTTGCTTTTATCAATAATTTTACATCTATAATATTTTTACCATCCCAAGGCTTGAAAGGTATCAATAATTGTAAACGTTTAGAATTTTCATTTACTTTCACCTCAATACCAGAACCATCGTTCGGTGGTGCCACAAAACCTGCATCTTCTACATCAAAACCTCTTGGAGGTAATTCAAAACCAGTAGGTTCATCCAATTTTATTTGTTCTCCGTTTTTATTCGTTAAGCTATCTGTTATAGGATTGAAATCTAATCGCCCAGAAATTGCAATCGCAGCTACCATTTCTGGAGAGGTTACAAATGCATGTGTATTAGGATTTCCGTCAGCTCTTTTTGAAAAATTTCTATTAAAAGAATGTACTATACTATTTTTTGGTGCATTTTTCGGATCACTATATCTTGCCCATTGCCCAATACAAGGACCACAAGCATTTGTAAATATCATCGCATCTAAATCCTCAAAAATAGATAAAAGGCCGTCTCTTTCTGCAGTAAATCTTACTTGCTCAGAGCCTGGATTGATACCAAACTTTGCTTTTGTTACCAAACCTTTATCAACTGCTTGTTTTGCAATAGATGCCGCTCTCGATAAATCTTCATATGATGAGTTGGTACAAGAGCCTATCAAACCCCATTCAACCTCCAAAGGCCAATTATTCTGAGTGGCTTTTTCATTCATTTTACCAACAACAGTCGCTAAGTCTGGTGTAAAAGGTCCATTAATATGTGGTTGTAATTCTGATAAATTAATTTCAATTACCTGATCAAAATATAATTCAGGATTTGCATATACTTCATCATCACCTGTTAAATGTTCTTTTACTTCATTGGCTGCATCAGCAATATCACTTCTATCTGTAGCTCTTAAATAACGCTCCATAGATTGATCATATCCAAATGTAGAAGTAGTAGCACCAATCTCTGCACCCATATTACAAATTGTTCCTTTACCTGTGCAAGACATGCTCTTAGCTCCTTCACCAAAATATTCAACGATTGCACCTGTACCACCTTTTACAGTCAAAATACCAGCTACCTTTAGAATAACATCTTTTGGTGCTGTCCAACCATTTAATTTTCCTGTTAGTTTTACACCAATTAATTTTGGAAATTTCAATTCCCAAGGCATATCTGCCATCACATCAACGGCATCTGCACCACCTACACCAATAGCAACCATTCCTAATCCACCTGCGTTCACTGTATGCGAATCTGTACCGATCATCATTCCACCAGGGAATGCATAATTTTCCAACACTACTTGGTGTATTATACCTGCCCCTGGCTTCCAAAAACCAATGCCATATTTACTTGAAACTGACTCTAAAAAATTAAAGACTTCATTACTCGTATTCAACGCATTTTGCAAATCGGTCTTTGCACCGATCTTTGCCTGAATCAAATGATCGCAATGTACCGTTGTTGGTACTGCAACTTTCTTTTTACCAGCTTGCATAAATTGTAACAATGCCATTTGTGCAGTTGCGTCTTGTAATGCTATTCTATCTGGAGCGAAATCGACATACGACTCTCCCCTTTTGAAAGTTTGACTTGGTGTTCCCTCGGAAAGGTGAGAATATAAAATTTTCTCAGACAAGCTCAAAGGTTTTCCGGTTAACTCCCTTGCTTTATTAATGCGTTCTCCCATCTTGGCGTAGACGCTTTTTATCATGTCAATGTCAAATGCCATACTTTCTTTTTAATTGGTTAAATAAGTGCGTACGAAGATACTGAATTTCGCAATATTTTTTAATTTTACTCAAAATAAAATGCTGAAACAATTGTATTTATGCGAATAGTATAAAAAAGTAAACTTTTGGTTTAATTATTATCGATTGAGAGTACTAATTTTTATGAACCTAAAAATCAATAATTGGCCAAAAATGCCTATTTCAAACGATTTCGGCAGACAATCCTAAAGTTAAGAGTCTTGAACATCGAGGTTTCAATTCTTTGTACTCACCTGTCTTTACAGCGCACTTTCCCTTATAATGAACTAAATAAGCACATTGCTCTGCTTGTTCTGAAGTATGATCACAAACATCAATCAATGAATCGATTACATGATCAAAAGTATTAACATCATCATTGAACAAAATAATCTCATGTTGATTAACTTCTTGCTCTAGAAAATCAACATCCTCTTGATTTTTTTCTTTAGTGCCCATTTGTAGGAATTTATAACAAAAATAATAAAAAAGAGGCATATATAAAATACACCCCCTTTTTTATAGCTAAAATTCAATTATTCTAATATAAATAACGTAATGCTGTAATATCATTTGAATTAAACTCCCCATCTTCAGCCGCGCCAAAACAAGCTAACATAATTGATGTAGAGTCATAGCCCGTTGGTGTACCAGGAATATGAACTGCTCCTACACCAGCGGAGCCTTCGTTTGAGTTTTGACCACAGCTTTGTCTACTAAACCAATCCGTATGTCTAAAACCTACCGAATGACCAACTTCATGAGTAATTACATGCTCAACAACGTTTGTTTTATAACCATTTAAGCCATAAATCTGAACAAATTTGTTGGGATTCCCGTTACTTGGAAAACCTGCCGATCCTCCGGCTCCAGATTCATTGGGGTTATGATATACAACCATATCTTTAGATTGATAATTTGCTCCATAAGTGAGACTAAAACGAATATCTAAATTTAGCCTATTATAATTATTGACTGCCCATTGTAAAGCAGTTCGTTCCTTGCTCGAAAGGTCGAATCCACCTCCACCAGTATAACCAATAATAGTAATGGTACCATCACTTACTAAATTGTTCGTTCGATATTGCTTGGTAGAAATGTCACCACCCATTTTTAAATTCTCAATTTGTTCTCTTGTGA
>Ga0209344_10002441_pt1 | contig 20665 bp, 25 predicted proteins | sample Cruoilmetagenom6_FD_187293 | JGI IMG/M metagenome (GOLD analysis project Ga0209344, IMG submission 187293) | Oil polluted marine microbial communities from Coal Oil Point, Santa Barbara, California, USA - Santa Barbara Oil Seep Sample 6 (SPAdes)... | ecosystem: Environmental > Aquatic > Marine... | reverse complement strand
TATCGCCCCTAACGTTAGTGGTATGGAAGCGATGGTGCCCGGGGGCGGAATCGAACCACCGACACGAGGATTTTCAATCCACTGCTCTACCCCTGAGCTACCCGGGCATGGGGAACGCGAAGGCGTTCGGGTTCAGGCGTTCTAGGCGAGGGTCGCCGAGGTGTCCAGAGGGTTTATCAAAAATATCAGTGCGGTTTGAGCTGGGCGCGTTCTGCGGCTTCAATCGCATGTTCCATATCGTCCGGCTCATGCGAGGGAACAGCATAGGTGCCGGACAACCATTTACCCAAATCCAGGTCCGCACAGCGTTTGGAGCAAAAAGGGCGATAGGACGTTTCGGTTTCTTTTTGACAGATCGGGCAGCTCATAGAAAACGTTCTTTCAGGCCGGCCCGATCTCGTTTGCGTTGCAGCTCATAGTGCCCCAGAGGCGTCCACCCAACCAGCGCAGTATCAACCTGATCCGCACGGAATGCCGTTCGAAGCGCTGTTTCGAACTGGCGGCGGTCTTTCTTGGCCATCGGGGCCAGATCAAGGGTTATTTGCCCCCCCAACCCGCGCAGACGCAATTGTCGGGGTAACTCACGTGCAACTGCAAGGTTGGCCTTCAGGCCCGCTGCTGGCGATGCATCTCCCCCTGTGTTGACGTCCACCGCCACCAAAGCGCGTGTCGGTTCCACAAACATGCCCGCACCGCCCGAAAGCGGCACTTCCGCCCGGCCCAGCAGATCAAGTTGATCCAGCACGTCCAATTCGGCAAAGGCACCGGGACGCGTCACAACGTCCGCGGGTTGCGTCCATTCGCGCCACGCCAATTGATGTGGGCCATCCCCCTCGGTCAATGTCTCGGCCGGTCCTTCCGTGTCCATTGTCACCGCTGCGGCCAGATCAGCCATTGCGCGCACATCCTCGGCTATTTCTTCACTGTATGCCTCGACACAGGACGAACGCAGGATCAAACCCATATTGCTGTCGCCCATCTCTGTATGGGCAATTTCCAGCAACTGATCTCGACGATCATCATCGCGGATACTGCGCGAAATATTCAGGCCGGGCGCATCTGGTGTCACAATGGCGTAGCGGCTTTTAAACAAAATCTTTTGTGTTACCGGCAGAGCTTTGCCCGGCTCGGCAAAACCAGTGACTTGCACAAGGATTGCCTGCCCGGGTGCAAGACCTTTTACCTGGCGCAAAAACGCCGGGCCATCGGGTGTGCGCAAAAACATGCCGCCCTGCCCTTTGACGGGTCGGTCTGCGATCGCACGATAGATGGTACCCGGGCGGGGTTGGTCGCCATCAATAAGCAAGTCCTGCAGACGTCCGTCCACCATCAGGGCGGCAGCCTCAGCCTCGCCAAAGTGATCAAGTACGATTGTGTCGCTGGTCATGTCCGCTCCTTAAAGACTGGATAGCCCGCTGCGCCTAACAAAGCTGCGGTTTCGCTTAAAGGCAAGCCTACGACGGCGGTAAACGATCCACTGATCCACGGAATCAACGCTCCGGCCGGTCCTTGAATACCATACCCACCCGCTTTTCCCTGCCAATCACCGGACGCGAGATAGCTATTTAATTCTTCATCTGACAGGCGCTTCATACGCACCGTTGTTACGATATCGCGTTGCCATATCCGCGATCCTCGGCGCAAAGCAACCGCCGTGATGACACGGTGGCGACGCCCAGAGAGTGACAACAAGAATTCAGCCGCTTCACCCGCGTCAACAGGTTTGCCAAGAATCCGCCGACCAAGAGCAACTGTTGTGTCCGCAGACAAAACGATATCGTCGTCGTCGGCAATTACAGCTTTGGCTTTTTCCAACGCCATGCGCACGCAATACGGACGTGGCAACTCAGATGCATAAGGGGTTTCGTCAATGTCAGGCGGGCGAATATCATCTGCCACAACGCCGATCTGCGCCAGCAACTCGCGCCGTCGCGGACTGCCCGATCCGAGGATCAAACGCATTTAAAACAATCGCTTACTTAAAGCGGTAATTGATCCGACCCTTGGTCAGATCATAGGGGGTCATCTCGACCTGCACCTTATCGCCTGCCAGAACACGAATGCGGTTTTTCCGCATCTTGCCTGCCGTATGCGCGATGATTTCATGGCCGTTTTCCAGCTCGACCCTGAACGTCGCATTCGGCAGAAGTTCCTTTACGACACCGGGGAATTCGAGCGTATCTTCCTTGGCCATGTGGTCTCCTACGTTGGCTTTTCCGCCCAGTTGCGGAATGCGGCTCTAAATGGCCCCATTCGTCGGGCTTTTCAAGGGTATAATCATCCCAACCGTATTGCGGGGGCGGATGCGGCGCGATGTTGTTGTTCTTCCCAGTGGGTTCGGTTCAACACTGTGCCATCTGCACGCACGTTTGCGATTGTTGAAAGGTCAACTACGCCATAAGTCCAACCCGGCGTATTCAGTATGCCTTCTGCAAGGATGCCAGTCGCGGGAAATCCGGTATCGGGTGGGCCAAATACACCGCCCATACCAGTGGCATTTTCCACGGCAGGTAACCATGGCGCAGCCCCAACAAGCGAGGCCATTACGCTAACGCATTGATTTTCCAAAGCCCTGGCCATTGCGCCAATGCGCACGCGCCAATACCCGGCCAGTGCTTTGGTGCAGGACGGTGAAAGAATAAGATCCGCCTCAGAGACAGCACGCCCTAGCATAGGGAACTCGCTGTCGTAGCACGTCAGCACCCCGATGCGGCCAAGGCTGGTTTCAAAAACCTGTAACGGACCGCCAGGGATTACGTTCCAAGGGTCGCGTTCAAAACGGGTCATGATTTGTTTATCCTGCACACCGCGTCCACCTGTGGGGGAAAACAAACGTGCCCGGTTCACTGGTCTTGTACCGATAGATTCATCAAACACAGGGGCCGATGCCGCAAGAATGTGAACTTTGAAACGCGTTGCCAGATCGGCGTGCAGGTCGTCAACATCAGCGATTCTGTTCGATACGGCATGCACGCTTTTTTCAAGAACGCCGGCAACAGACGGTCCGTCCAGCATAGAAAGCTCCATCGCGCCATATTCAGGGAATACAAGTAACTCGGCCCCCTGCCCGGCGGCTTCGGACACCCATGACGTCAGTTTTTCGGAATACTCTGCCCAATTTCTGAGCGGGTCGAGCGGATATGCGGCTGTTGCAAGTTTCATAACGGCACACTAGCGCGACAACGCACACAGTCCAGCCCACTTTCTGCTTTCGCCGATCATTCCCCTGCACGTTGAAACGTCCGGGGGAATGCCATCAATAAGCTCAGCTGTGTCAGGCTGACGCCCATCCTGCGGGATACGCAGCATTTGGCCGGGATAGATTTTGTCCGAATCGCTTAGCATCGGTTTGTTTGCTTCAAAAATTTCGGTGTAACGCGCACCATTGCCCAAGGCTTTTGCCGATATAGCCCAAGGAATGTCACCTTTTTGAACTTCGTGAAACAGTAGGTCGGTTCCGCTCGCGTTGTCTTCAACGCCGGACACACCTCCGATGTTGCCCACGGCCATGATCACCTTTTCCTTGGCTTCCTGGCTGGCTGGTGTTCCGGACACTTTGACCAGACCGTCTACGACGTCTATCTTGAGCCTTTCAGCACCAAGGCCCAGATCATCAACTTCTTATTTCAGTGTTTCGGCAACCGGCGCGGCGCCATCTTCGGTTACCGATTTACCTGACTCAGTTACAAAATTCCAAAACCCCATTTTTTTCTCCAATTGGCCTTGTGCGTTTGCACAGTCCTCTGAATTTCAAACGCCCTTGGATTAACCTGCTTCCCCATCGGTGAACTGGAGCCGCGCCAGACGGGCATATAGCCCGCCATCTTCCACAAGGCTGTCATGCGTGCCTTCTGCAACCACCTGACCCGCGTCCAGCACGACGATACGGTCGGCCTTTTTGACGGTCGCCAAACGGTGTGCGACGATGATGGTTGTACGAGACCGCGCCAAAGCCTCGACCGCGGTTTGCACGGCCCGTTCACTTTCAGCATCCAAAGCGCTTGTCGCTTCATCAAGCAAGAGTACTGGCGCGTCGCGCAGAATTGCACGCGCAATTGCGATGCGCTGTTTCTGCCCACCAGACAACATCACTCCACGTTCTCCGACCTGAGTGTTGTAGGCTTCGGGTAATGTAGCAATGAAATCATGCGCAGCCGCCGCGCGGGCCGCATTCTCAACCTCAAGATCTGAAGCATCAGGGCGACCGAAGCGGATGTTTTCCATGGCTGAAGTAGCGAAAATAACCGGGTCCTGAGGAACCATTGCCATTTCTTCGCGGAATTTGGAACGCATCATCGCATTCAGCGGAATACCATCCAGCGTAATCCTACCCTGATCGGGATCATAGAATCGCTGAATCAATTGGATGATCGTCGATTTTCCTGCACCAGACGGGCCGACAATCGCCACAGTTTCACCCTGGGCTATTGTCAGGGTCAGCCCGCGCAACGCCGGCATGTCGCGCCGTGTTGGATAGGCGAAATCAACGTCTTTGAAAGCAATTTCACCCTTCAACGGCGAAGGAACTGGTTTTGGGTTTTCCGGATCGTCAACGCTATCTTCTGCGCCCAACAGTTCGACCAACCGTTCGGTCGCACCGGCGGCACGTTGTAATTCGCCCCAAATCTCGGACAGGGCTGCAACGGAACCGGCAACCATGACGGAATAAATCACAAACTGCACCAGCGTACCTGCAGTCATGACCCCTTCGCGCACGTCGCGCGCACCAATCCAAAGCACGCCAACAACGCCTGTGAACACCAGGAAGATAACGATAACCGTCATGATCGCGCGCGTAAAAATCCGTTTTTGCGCCGCTTCATAGCTATGCTCGGTCACAGTTGCGAACCGGTCAATACTTGTTTGTTCGTTTGTGAAGGCCTGAACCGTCTGAACGCTTTGTAGTGCCTCAGACGCGTTCCCCGAACTTTCCGCAATCCAGTCCTGATTTTCGCGGCTCAACTTGCGTAGTTTCCGGCCGAGGGTCAGGATCGGTACGATAATCAAAGGCACTATCAATAGCACCATTCCGGTCAGTTTGGCCGACGTAAGAAGCAACAGTGCAAGACCGCCCAGAAAGATCAGCAAATTGCGCAAAGCAATTGATACTGACGACCCGATCACGCTCAAGATCAAAGTGGTGTCCGTTGTAATTCGGCTAAGAACCTCACCTGTCATCGTTTTTTCGAAGAATGCTGGACTCATGCCCATGACCTGCGAAAATACAGCAGTTCTGATATCTGCAACCACACGTTCGCCCAAACGCGTCACCAACGCGTAGCGCAGCCCGGTCCCGATAGCCAACAAAGCCACAACCGCCAATGCCGCCGAAAAATACAGGTCCAGAATGGCCCCGTTTTCAACATTGAAATTATCCACCACGCGGCGCACAGCAAGCGGCAGGATCAGCGACACACAAGCGGTCAGGACCAACGCCAACATAGCCGCGGCAACCAGGACCTTGTATGGGGCAAGAAACGGCACTAGCGACGTCAACGCTCCGACGCGCTTTGACTTTTCCCGATCCAACATGTCAGCACCGTTCTCGGCTCTGCGCACCATGTTACGCTTCCTTTTTGTTTGCGGCCTGTTCTTGGCGTGCACGCCAAGTCGGGTCACGGGATGTTATACGGCAGCCAATCAAGCTTGCTAGTTATTCGCACGCTCTGCTTCGATCTCGCGCCATTTTGCGACGTTCACATTGTGCTGGGCCAACGTTTCGGCAAACGCGTGCCCCCCTGTGCCGTCAGCTACAAAAAAGATGAAATTGGTCTCATCCGGTTGCGTTGCTGCCTCGATGCTTGCCCGTCCCGGATTGGCAATTGGCGTGGCGGGAAGGCCTTCGATCACGTAGGTATTCCATGGTGTGCTTTTGCGGAGTTCACTTTGGCGCAACCCACGCCCCAAAACACCTTTGCCTTCGGTTACACCATAAATCACTGTTGGATCTGTCTGCAGGCGCATACCGCGATTCAGACGGTTTACAAAGACACTGGCCACTTGTCCGCGTTCTTCCGCAAGGCCGGTCTCTTTTTCGATGATGGACGCAAGAATTAACATTTCTTCGGCACTCGCCAAGGGTAGGTCAGCATCGCGTCCAACCCAGGCCGCCGCGACGAATATCGCTTGTGCTTCAATCATGCTTGCGATCACGCCGGCCCGGTCATCACCTGGACGTACTTCGTAACTGTCAGGTGCAAGGCTGCCTTCTGCGGGGACTTCGGTGATTTCTCCGTTTAGAACATCAACAGCTTTCAAAGCTTCTACAATCTGCCAACTTGTGGTGCCTTCGGCCACGGCTATTCTGAATCGAGTGTCTGCTTTGCCGCTTACAGCAGTGAATTCTTGCGGTGCTTCGTCTTCAGCTGGATTGAAGGATGCTTTTTCAACATAGCGATTTGTCGCCGGGTCCAGTTCGCGCACCTGGATTTCTGTTCGTGTTACACCCACGCGATAAACTATTTCAGTGCCGCATGTGCTGGCGCCACCGCGGGTCACAATATCCGCAATTTCGCTCATGCTTGCGCCTGCAGGAACCAGCCAACTACCAGCTTTCAATTTCGGTGATTTGTCGGTGTATTCCGTACCAACCCGAAAAATCGCCCCATTTGAAACCGCATTTTCGTCTTCAAGTTTACCCGACACGACACGCATGTTCGACCCGCGCTCGACCTGCAGGCAAATTTGTTCGCTCAGTGGCCCAGCCTCGTTATAAGCATTTTGCCCCCACAAGATGACACCACCCAACAAGAAGGCGATGACAACAAGGAATGTAAGTGCATTCGAGGCGATATGCCGCCACATCACCGAAGCTTTCCGATACACAGGCTGGCGTTTGTTCCGCCAAAGCCAAAGCTATTGGACATGGCAATGTTGACCGCACGCTCGCGCTTTGCATTCGGAGCCAGATCAATGGGTGACTCCACGGCAGGATTATCAAGGTTGATCGTTGGGGGAACAACCTGATCCCGGATCGCCAGTATCGCAAAGATACCTTCAATTGCCCCGGCAGCGCCCAACAAGTGGCCCGTTGCGGACTTGGTCGAACTCATGGTCGCGTTTGTCGCGCTATCGCCCAACAAACGTTCCACAGCTTTCAATTCGATTGTGTCTGCCATGGTCGATGTGCCGTGCGCATTGATATAGTCCACCTCGGATGCATCAACACCCGCGTGTTTCAACGCCATCTGCATGGCGCGGTATCCGCCATCACCGTCCTCGGATGGAGCCGTAATATGATAGGCATCACCGGAAAGACCGTACCCAAGGACTTCTGCATAAATCTTGGCGCCCCGTGCTTGGGCATGTTCCAATTCTTCCAGAACAACGATTCCTGCGCCTTCGCCCATCACAAATCCGTCGCGATCCGCGTCATATGGCCGGCTGGCCGCTTTGGGGTCGTCCTCACGTTTCGTGCTCAGCGCTTTGCAGGCGTTAAATCCGGCGATTCCGATTTCACAAATTGCCGCTTCGGCACCACCCGCGACCATGACATCCGCATCGCCAAACATGATCAGGCGAGCGGCGTCACCAATGGCATGCGCACCGGTTGAACAGGCCGTTACAACCGCGTGGTTCGGGCCTTTGAAACCAAAACGAATTCCGACCTGACCGCTGATTAGATTGATCAATGCGCCGGGAATAAAGAACGGCGAAACGCGCCGCGGGCCTTTGTCGCGAATGATCAACGTAGTTTCTTCTATGGACTGAAGCCCACCAATTCCCGACCCGATCATAACACCTGTACGTTGCCGGCTTTCTTCGTCTTCCGGCATCCAACCGGAATCGCGCACAGCCTGGTCAGCAGCCGCTACGCCGTAGAGGATAAAATCATCCACTTTACGTCGCTCTTTTGGCAACATGTAATCGTCTGGGTTAAATGTGCCGTCAGCGCCATCGCCATACGGGACTTCGCAGGCGTATTTGGTCACTACATTCGATGCATCAAAGCGTGTGATTGGACCGGCACCCGATTCACCGCTTAACAGACGGCTCCATGTTTCTTCAACACCCGAGGCCAACGGGGTGACCAACCCAAGGCCAGTTACAACGACACGACGCATGATTATGCCCTTTTCTCTGCTTCTTAGCTGCTCATACCCCGGCTTGCCCCCTAGGGGCAAGTCCAAGGCAAGCGTCAGGGGCCATCAAATGGCCCCTTAAGCAAAGTACCGCGTTTTATTGAAAATCAGCAATTGGTTCTGGCGTTTCGCTTCCGGTTGCCAACGCATCAACCAAATCTACGTCTTTGGACAAAAGCGCCCGGCCAATCAAAGCACCAGAGATGTTCCGAACGTACTTAAGACGGGCCACATCATCGGGGCCATGAACCGCCCCACGTGCAATCACCGGGTGACGTGTAGCGGCCGAAAGGCCGGAAATTACACCCAAGCTTGCTTCAGTATCAACAATGTCGGCATCAATATCTGTAACGATCACGCCCGCCAAAGGTGATTGTTCAAACGAACTGACGAATGTCTCTGGCGAAAAACTGCTACGGGAACGCCAACCATCTGTCATGACGTAGCCCTCAAAGATATCAACTGCCAATACAATCTGATCCGGGTACAATTTAGCAAGCTCACGCAACAAATCCGGGTCATGTGCAGCCATCGTGCCAATCACGATGCGCCCTGCCCCTTTGTCGATCCATTTTGCGACCTGATCGCGCGACCGGAAACCACCACCGACCTGCACCGGAATACCCACGGTGCGAATGATTTCTTCTATCAGTTCGCCGTTACCGCTTTCGCCGCGCAGCCCGTCGATATCCGTGACATGCATCCATTCAGCACCAGCCGACGCGAAACTTTTTGCCGTTTCAACCGGGTCCACGTGCCACAACACTGGTTCTTCCAGTCGGCCACGTGTCAATGACACGCATTTGCCATTATGCAATTCGAGAGTTGGATAAATAATCATAACAGCCGATCCCTTTGATATGACCGTTTCCTGAGTCGTCAGGATACGCCGTCTGTATGAAGCTTACACGCAAGTGAGAATATCACCAAATCGGCACAGTCACGTCCATTTCCGGCCTCTGGAAGGTTTTGTCACCAAAAAAAGCCCCCGCCAAACGGCGAGGGCTCCAAACACGATTGTCGTGTTTCAAATTCTAAATCAGGACGCTTCGGTGATGAATTTCACGGCGTCACCGAACGACTGGATCGTTTCGGCTGCGTCATCTGGGATTTCGATGCCGAACTCTTCTTCAAAGGCCATGACCAATTCGACCGTGTCCAGGCTGTCTGCGCCCAAGTCATCGATGAAAGACGCGTTTTCGACAACTTTGTCTTCTTCGACGCCCAAATGTTCTACAACGATTTTCTTAACGCGGTCTGCGATATCGCTCATGTTATAATCCTCACCGTCTTTGGGCGTTTCGCCCGTTATTGCCTCCGCCCTTTCCGGGTAGAGGCCTTGAATGTGCCCATCGGGCGGTTTGTTTTGCCCCTTACGAGGTCTTCTCATGGGCGCTAAACGCTATCCCTTGGAGAAATCTGCGCCGCCTATAGCATACGGCGCGACATTGGCAAACGTTTTCCCAGATTGGGCATTCACACCGAAATTGCAAGGGTTACGCCGGAAAAGACCCCAAAGCGATGGAAAATCACAGCATCGCCATCCCGCCGTTCACGTGCAACGTTGTTCCGGTCACGTAACCCGCCTCATTGCTGGCAAGGTAAAGAACCGCAGCCGCAATTTCTTCGGGTGCACCCATTCGCGAGGCCGGAATTTTGGTATTGATCGCTGCCTTCTGATCGTCAGTTAATTTGTCGGTCATCGCAGTCGCGATAAAACCGGGTGCCACGGCATTCGCTGTGATTCCCCGGCTTGCCACTTCGTATGCGATGGATTTAGTCATACCAACCATACCGGCTTTGGATGCAGCGTAGTTAACTTGACCCGGATTTCCCGTCGCGCCGACGATAGAGCTGATATTGATAATGCGCCCCCAACGGGCCTTCATCATGGGACGCATAACACCGCGACACAAGCGCATCGTGCTGGTCAGGTTCACATCCAACACGCTTTGCCATTCATCATCAGACATCCGCATAAAAATCTGATCTCGGGTAATCCCTGCGTTGTTCACAAGGATATCCAGCGCACCCATCGCTTCTATCGCTTGTTTTGGCAGTGCATCAACAGCATCTGAATCACTTAGGTTACAGGGCAAAACATATGCTCGCTCGCCAAGTTCCGCTGCTAGTGTCTCAAGTGGTTCCGTCCGTGTCCCGCTTAGGGCGACCGTTGCACCCGCGCCATGCAGTGCACGCGCTATTGATCCACCGATACCACCAGAGGCACCGGTGACTAACGCAGACTTCCCTGTAAGATCAAACATTTGTTTTCCTCTTCGCATTTGGAGATATCAATTTTATTCAAGAGTTTTTCAAAAACCTTCTTGGCTTTTACTATCGCATTTATGAATTGCTGAGCGATTCAACCGCCGCAGCGACATCTTCAGGCGTCCCGACGTTTCGTACAGCTATGTTTCGGTCTATCCGGCGCACCATTCCAGACAGGGCTTTGCCCGCGCCAATTTCCCATGTCTCAGTCACACCGTGCTGTGCCATAAACAAAACCGATTCACGCCATCGCACCGAACCCGTCACCTGATCGACCAACAGGGACCGAATTGCCGGTGAATTTACGACAGCCTCTGCGACAACGTTCGCAATCAATGGTACACTTGGTGTTTCCAGGTCAACCTGGCCCAATGCTTCGGCCATAACGGCCGCTGCGGGTTCCATCAACGCACAGTGGAAAGGGGCACTGACCGGCAACATCATTGCGCGTTTTGCGCCGCGCTCTTTGGCTAACTCTACTGCTCGTTCAATCGCGCCCTTGTGGCCGGACACAACAACTTGCCCCGGATCGTTGTCATTCGCGGCCTGACACACCTCACCCATAGCAGCATCCGCAGCGACACCTTGAGCGGCTTCAAAATCTAGCCCGAGCAATGCCGCCATCGCGCCAACACCCACTGGCACAGCTTTCTGCATGGCCTCGCCGCGGGTACGTAACAAACGCGCTGTATCCGAGATACTTAGCGATCCGGCGGCTGCCAAAGCAGAATATTCACCAAGCGAATGTCCAGCGACAAACTTAGCCCTATCAAGACTGGCCCCTTCTGATTCCAGCGCCTTCATGGCCGCCAGCGACGTCGCCATAAGGGCTGGTTGCGCATTTTGGGTCAGTGTCAGGTCGCTTTGATCACCTTCCCAGATCAGCTTGGACAGGTTTTCACCCAAAGCATCATCAACTTCGTCGAAGACAGCTTTTGCCGCTGGGTAAGCTTCGGCCAATGCCTTGCCCATTCCAATGGTTTGCGCGCCTTGCCCTGGAAATACGAATGCTCTGCTCACGTGCCAATCTCCCTGATGCTTTCATTTCGGATACCGTGCCTTGATCTCAGAGGCAATGTAGAAGTCCTATCACACAAGATTGCACGATGCCTGTGCGGTTGCGTGATATTGTCCAACCTTCTGGATCAGGTAAGTTAGGCGCAACCCCTATTAAGGATTCCGTGAATGCCAGCAGCCAATTCTTCAACCACATATGGATTTGTCTCCAAATCATTTCATTGGCTGACCGCCATGCTGATACTGTCAATAATTCCAATTGGGATAATCGCCACCAACCTCGCATTCCAAATCCAGTCGCCTGAAGTCGCGACAACCGATCAAACTGTCTATTGGGCCACCTTGTTGTTTACCGCCCACAAAACCCTTGGGGTAGCTGCATTTTTTACTGCCTTAGCCCGTATCTTATGGGCAATCACCCAAACCAAACCCGGACTTCTGAACGGCGACCGCAAGGTCGAATCCTGGGCAGCGGAAACCGTGCATTGGTTGCTCTATGGTTCGCTTGTTATTGTTCCGCTATCAGGGTGGATTCATCATGCGGCAACTACGGGGTTTGCGCCAATATGGTGGCCATTTGGGCAGGATTTGCCGTTTGTTCCAAAAAGCACCGCTTTGGCAGAGCTCAGCGGCACTTTGCACTACATTTTCCAGTGGGTTCTGGTTGCATCAATCTCGTTACATGTGGTGGGCGCTTTGAAGCACCACGTTGTGGACAAGGATGCCACGTTGCGTCGCATGTTGCCGGGTCACACTCAAACTTGCCCTACTGCAACACAACCCGGCCATGCCCTTCCGCTTTTGACGGCTATGTTTGTCTGGTGTGTGGCACTTGGTGCGGGCGCGGGGTTGGGTTGGTTTTCGCATTCTCATTCTCATCCCAACACACCAACAGCAGAATTGGACAGTGTGGAAAGCGAATGGCAAATTCAAAACGGTGTGCTTCAGATAACGATCACGCAACTGGGATCAGACGTATCGGGGTCCTTCTCCGATTGGACCGCAGGCATCAGATTTAACGAAATTGCCGATTCAAACGGAAAACACGGTGACGTTTCAGTTACTGTTTCAATTGCTTCCTTGTCGCTTGGGTCGGTTACAGGACAAGCTATGGGAACGGATTTCTTTGATGAAAAAACATTTCCCACTGCCAAATACACGGCAGACATCGTTTCGATTGATGATGTCTTGTCCGCGCGAGGATCGCTCACAATTCGCGATCAATCTGTTCCGGTAAACATCCCCTTCACACTGGAAATTGATGGTAACATCGCCAAAGCAAAAGGCGTTTTAGATTTGGACCGACGAGACTTTCAGATTGGTCAAAGCGTCGCTGACGAAGGATCGCTTGGCTTCTCGGTTACGGTAGAGTTCGATCTGACTGCGCATCGTCACTAAAGTCCGAAACCAAAAGCCGCTGACTCAATAGCGTCAGCGGCTTTTGTAAAGTTGACAGTCGATTGTCGCCAAGCATTTAGTCAGATTTTCCAGCCTCAATCGAAATGATGACATCCAGTTCGTCGCTAACGAACGGCGCAGCAGCCCCCAGACCGAAATCTGATCGCAGGATTGTGGTCGTGGCATCAAACCCAGCCCATGATTTTCCGGCAAACGGATGTTCGCCGGTTTGATTCAGTGTGGCGTCCAAAGTGACTGATCGCATTACACCGTTTATAGTCAAATCACCGGTGATTAAGGCCGAATTTTCGCCGGAAACCTCAATTCTTGTTGAGGCGAACGTAATCACGTCACCCTCTTTTGCACCAAAAAACTCTTCGCTCATAAATGCATCGAATCTCGCTTCCCATCCTGTGAAAAGTGACAGAACCGGAATTTCCACGTTGACTGATGATTGCGCAGGGTTTTCCTGATCAAACATGATCTCGCCACTGAACCCCGAGAACATATTATGAGTCTTCGAAAACCCGAGGTGTGAATACGAGAAAATGATCTGGCTGTGGCTGGCGTCCAATGTGTATTTTTCCGGTGCAGCGATGGCACCCGAAGCTGTCAGTACCAAAGCAGCGGCAAATAAGGTCGATTTCATTGAAGTCTCCATAAGGATTAATTGCCCCTTATAGATAAGCCTCAACCCGGCCCGGACAATCCTGCAGAATTCAACACTACGTGTGAGTTGGCGAACAACCGCTGGTTAATACGCTCCGCCATCAATATGATCTGTTGGTCTTGGTGGGATGCCCACACTGTACGATACGCTTTAGCGATAACCACCGCTCAAGACGTTGCGTATCGCGCGTTCAACCTCGGGGTCGCTGATCGGAATGGCCAGAAGCGGGCGGCCATGCGAATCTCGCGCCGTAAGCAAATGGTCTTGCAATATGATTTCTTCCAAAGCGTCAATTTCGTGGGCGATTTCAACCTTCACCTTACCATCAACACCACGCTCAAGGATCGTCAGACGCCGGGTGTTTGGATCAATTTGGATTTCCGGACCAGCGACAGCGCGTAGGGCTGAAAACACAACTCCACTTCCGATAAGAAGTGCAATCGACAAGAAAAGTTTGACCAATTGAATCGCTGCATCGCCGGGTGTCACAGGTAAAAGCCAAATCCCAAGTGATGCAGTCAACGCTGATACACCCAAGCACCGCAACGCCACATATTTGAAACCGAGATCAATGTCGTTTTCATTCTCGGAGAGGCCCACATCTTGATATTGCAATGGTCCTTCTGGCATGACTGTATCTGGTAACGCGGTCATCAATCCGTCCTAACATTCTGTCATCCATACCTTTGACAGAAGAACCCGGCGCTATTGGGGCACCTTGTCGGTCTTAATTGGGCCAAAATGCGTATCTTGCGTCACACAGCAATCCGTCGTATATGCGCGCTTCCTTTCGTATTTTCGATGAACCGCGCAGTCTCTCGTGGATGGGCCGCGAAAGGATCAGGCCCACCCTATGAAATGCGCCTTGATAGAAGTGGAGTACACATGCCGCTGTATGAGCATGTAATGATCGCGCGCCAGGACCTGTCCACCGCGCAAGCCGAAAGCCTGATCGAACATTTTGGTACCGTGCTGTCTGATAATGACGGCAAGCTCGTTGAACACGAGTATTGGGGCGTCAAAACGATGGCTTACAAAATCAACAAAAACCGCAAAGGCCACTACGCCTTTCTGAAAACCGACGCACCTGCGGCGGCTGTTCAGGAAATGGAACGCCTGATGCGCCTGCATGACGACGTGATGCGCGTGATGACCATCAAGGTCGATGCACACGAAGATGGCCCTTCGGTCCAGATGCAGAAACGTGACGACCGTGGCGAACGCCGCGAGCGTCGTTGATTAGAGCTTGAAGAGAGGACATTAAGTTATGGCTGCAAAACCGTTTTTCCGCCGTCGCAAGGTCTGCCCCTTCTCGGGAGACAACGCGCCGAAGATCGATTATAAAGACACACGTCTATTGCAACGCTACATCTCTGAGCGTGGCAAAATCGTACCATCCCGTATCACCGCCGTATCGGCCAAGAAGCAACGTGAACTGGCCCGTGCCATCAAACGCGCGCGCTTCCTCGCCCTGCTGCCTTACGCCGTGAAATAAGGAGCGAAGCACATGCAAGTTATCCTTCTTGAACGCGTCGCCAAGCTTGGCCAAATGGGCGAAGTCGTTGATGTAAAGCCCGGCTTCGCACGCAACTATCTTCTGCCACAAGGCAAGGCTCTGTCGGCCTCAGCGAAAAACGTCGCTGATTTCGAAACACGCAAAGCACAGCTTGAAGCGGACAACCTGGAAACACGCCAGGAAGCCGCGAAAATGGCAGACACCCTGAACGGTCAGCAATTTATTGTGATTCGTCAGGCGGCCGATTCTGGCGCGCTTTATGGTTCCGTTTCTACACGCGACGCCGCCGAAGCGGCCACCGCTGGCGGTTTCACCGTTGATCGTAAGCAGGTCGCTCTGACCCGCCCGATCAAAGAGCTTGGCCTGCACGATCTGATCGTGACGCTGCATCCCGAAGTGGAAGCAACGATCGTCGTTAACGTCGCACGCAGCGAAGAAGAAGCCACGCTGCAAGCATCCGGCAAGTCGATTCAGGAACTGGCCGCGGAAGAAGAAGCCGCCGCTGATTTCGAAATCGCCGAACTGTTTGACGATATCGGTTCGGCCGCATCAGACGACGATGATCTGGCCGAAACCGTCGAAGACGTTCTGCCAGAAGAAGATGACAGCGAAAGCTAAGTCTGACACCATTGAGAATAGAAAAAGCCGCGTAGTTAACTGCGCGGCTTTTTTTGTGGATGAAATGGCCGCTCTGAGCCCACCTTGTAAAGATGCTGCGTTGCGGCCAAAGTCGGCTCTTCCGAGATCAGGTGGAGCAAAGATGGCAGGCGTATTAGAAGAGATGGAGGTACCGTCTAAAACCCATATATACCCAGCACTGGTCGGAGCCGGTATCATTGCGCTTGGTTTCATGCCAATTCCCCTGACGGACCCTATTCTTCCGAGGGCGACATGGCTCGAATATTGCATCAGTGTTCTGCCTTTTCTGCCGGTTTTGATCTTAACGTTCGCCTCTCTTAGCAATCGTCGAATACCAGCGGTGTTGGCAATTGTGCTTGCTTTGCTGGTCGCTGTTGCTGGAGGACTTCTCACGCTCTTTCTGTCGGCCTTTTCTGGTGCTGGCACAGAAATGGTCACCATACATGGGTCAACGCTGACAATCGCATTAAGTACATCCATTCTGCTAATGTCGGCATGCGAGAAAATGACAAAAACAGTTGCGAGCAGTCTATTCTTACTCCCCGTCCTCGCGGGGCTGTGGTCATTGGCAATGGTTCCAGTTGGCTATGCAAAGGCCACTGAAATTTCGGCGGCTAGGCCATTCTGCATTGCCGCGCACAGCCCAATCGAAAGAGAACTAACTTCTCTACTTGGACTGCGCGGTCTCTCTTTCTACACAACCTCGTCAGGCTATAAACTCGGAGATTCGTGGTATTTTCATGGGTTACTTTTGGTTGATGATAGCGAGGATCTAGAGGTGTACAACTGGTCGCCTCGCAGCATGACTTTTCGCCGGCTTGAAAGACCTAGATCAATGATTGCTAGACCACTTACGGCCTGCCAACCGCGTGCAGATTTTCTGGCAAAACTCCCGATAATCTAGTCACCCCCTGTAAACGAATAGAATTGAAGCGGACATTGAACTAAATATACAGAACGGCAGCAAAGTCCCGCACAGCAGACACCGCCTGTCAACAAGACCACGGCCTTTCCGCCCTTACTCCGTCTGACCCCCATACAAACAAACACCCGCCCTAAACAAAAAAGCCACGCAAACCATTGCGCGGCTTTAAAGATTTCACACGATAACGCGGATTACATGCCCAGCGCTTCCTTGTACATTTCCAGGACCGCTTCTTCTTCGGCAATGTCGTCTTGATCGCGTTTGCGCAGGGCGATCACTTTGCGCATAACCTTGGTATCATAACCGCGCGACTTGGCTTCGGCCATGACCTCTTTTTGCTGCTCAGCGATATCTTTCTTCTCGGCCTCCAGACGTTCAAAGCGCTCGATAAACTGGCGCAGTTCGTCTGCGGTGACACGGTATGTGCTGTCCGAAATTACATCATTCATCTTGGGTCTCCGGTTCCTGTAGCCTTAGGTGACTACCTTGCCAAACACCCCCCTGCAAGGGGGAACGCTTGAGGTTCGCCCCATCTTGGTCTAGGCGCAGGGACATGCGAACGAACCTATTGGAGATACGCAATGGAAATTCTGATCTGGGCAGGCGCCGCTGTGTCATTTGCCGGACTCGCCGGGTTGGTCTGGTGCATTGTCAAAGTATGGAAAGCCCGTAAAGCAGGCCTAGACGATGAAGCCTTGCGCAACGCAGTGCAAAGCGTAGTGCCGGTTAATTCCGCAGCGCTGTTCTTGTCTGTTATTGGGCTGATGATGGTCGTTCTGGGTGTGATCTTGAGTTAACAGAACGTCAGGTCGCACGCCCGTAAAAACCCTGACCGTTTTTAAACATATCTTCGATCATTGCATGCGGTGTCCAAAGTTCCGGGGCAATTCCACGAAGCCGTTTCATAATTTGTAGCAATGGGAAAATGCCTTGCAGGTCCGCTTGTATCAAAAGCCCGCCCATCGCTCTATCGTATCCCAACCCTTTGAACAGAATGACGTCCATATCGCTTGCGCGCGTCACAGCCCCCTCTGACAACAATCGCGCCGCTTCATTTATTACGGCAGCATGCAACGCTTTTTGCAGATCAGTTTTCGATAGGTTCATTTTCTCTACACTGCGGTCGGCGCGCCATTCGGCTAAAACTCTACCCAGATCAGTGCGCGGAATGGCACCATTTTCATCGTAACGATAAAAACCCACTCCTTTACGCCGTCCACTTTCACCGGCCACAGACAACCGCTCCAACAGGCCAAAGCCGCGGGGGACAGATGTTTCGCGGGTTTCCGCCACCAACAACATTTGGCGCGCCACATTTGCCAAACCCTGATTGTCCAGCTGTTCGAATGGCCCAAATGTAAACCCTAACCTTCGCGCAACAGCATCAACCTCGAAAGGGTCAGCACCAGATTTGGTCAAACACAGTGCTGCTGTCCACAGCGCGCTTTCCAGATTTCGCCCGATCAACCCCGGAGTCGGGCTGGTGCGGACTATTGTTTTCCCGCTACGCGCCAATGCGCCCACGACCGCGGCCAATTGCCCCGGGTCAGCCACATCACTTGCCGCTATTTCGATCAGCTGACTGCTGTGCGCTGGCGCGTAAATACGCGCCCAAATTTGCACCCCTTCGGCATGTAAATGCACAAGGTCTTCGGAATGCTCGGTACCAACCAAAATCCCGCCATCGGCGGTGTCCAATGACGCAACATCCATACCAAATACAATGTGCTGGCTGTTTTGGACCAAGTGTTTTGGGTCGGTGTACAACCGTGACATTCGTTCTTCACGTGCTTTTGGCGCGATGCGTTTTCGCGATACGGCACTGTCGTACAATTTTGCAATGCGTTCTCTAATCATCATGGCGTGTCTGGGATTATTCGGTTTCAGACTTACGTGCCAATCAATATCCAATCCCATCACAGACACATCAACCAGGGCGCTGGCTGCGCCTGTTACAACAACGTCGCGAATATCCGCACCTAGTTCCGGTTGGATCCCCCAAACGTTTGCAACCCGACGCTCTGCTACAAAGGCATGGCGCGCGCATCGGAATTTGGTTGAGGTGAGGCAACTTTGAAAAATCGATTTTTCAAATTCAATGCCCTGATCCATTGGCAACAGCAACGCGGCCTCGACGCATTGAACAATACCTGCTTCGGCAGAAAGCGGATCTTTCAATTGGTCAGCCATCACCGCCAATGACTTAAAATAAGTTTCCGGGTCAGCAAATCCTGTTTCCACGTCGCATGTACGTTGCCAACGACCGGAACGCGCCAAGGTACGCGCGACTTGGCACGCCTCGTCGATGGGGTCGCTGTCAACGACACGTGTTAACACAAGGCGCAACAGATCGCTGGTTGCGTGAAAGGACCGCCCGGTTGCCATAATCTGCAGCGCGGCTTGCGCACCTGCCAATCGTGGAAGTCGCTGTGTCGTACCGCCATAGGGTACGAGGCCAAGCCGAATGTCCGGAAATGCAAAACGGGTCCCTGAGTGCGCAACGCGCGCATGTGCCGCCAATGCCAATGCAAACCCGGCGCCCAGCGCCACACCATGCAAGGCCGCAACAACCGGTTTCGGGCTGTCTTCTATTAGCGCGCATAACGCATCAACCCACGGATGTTCTAATGGCTTGTCATATTCAACGAGATTAATCCCTGCGGAAAATCCAGCTGGCCCACCGCGCAATACGATTGCAATACAATCCGGGTCGCCAATTGCATTGTTCAATTCAGTATTCAGATCACGCCGCAAAGCCGACGATAACGCGTTTCGCGCCGCGCCGCTCATCGAAAGAACGGCAACGCCATCGCGCCTAACGTGCTGCACGTGGTTTGCCACCTGTCCCCCAACCTGATTGACACATTTAACTATGTCTTCATTAAGCCCGAACCAATTGGCCGCTGGCAAGCGTTATCGCCATTATTCAGACCGGTAGATTGTCAAACTGCGCTTCAACGGCTTCTTCTTGCAGTGCCTCGTTCAAACTCAGAACTTTGGAGGGTACTTGATGCCCGTCACGTTCACACTGGACAATGGCTCGTCTGAGTTGTGGTTGAAGACGATACCGGGTGTCGCATGACATTTGATTTATTCTGTCCAGGATAGGTCTGAGTTTAGGGGGTATTGTGGTCATATTGTCCTCACTTCGTTCGGCGCTTGAATTCCGCCTCAATCAAATTTTCGATTACTTTAGATTGCCTGCTACATTATCGATGAATGGCTTCGTGATTGCCTTGACCAAGGTCAACTTTCGATCGGGCTTCGCTAACAATGTTCGGACGTCGCATTGATGCAATTCAGATTTCATGCATCTGTGGGTTCTTCGGCAGAACGTTCAACCCGGTGAAGATCAGCCTCAACTACTGTACTTTCAATGTCCCCCTGCACTACAGGAATTGTTAAATCCCCGACGTCAAAATTCGCCCCAACAGCAACACCATCAATGTTAGCAAGCGTTTGGCCAACGTGTCCCGACACGGGCTCTTTAGTTTCGCTCCCAAATACTACCGCGCCTTTTTCCTCACCGGATGCGACAAGTCGAACAGCACGCAAACCGTTCAGCTGCCCAACCCGCGCCTTTGAAACATTAAATTTTCCGCCGGCCTCTAATCTGGCGATCAATGGTTGATCCGTAGAAAACGGTATCTGATCCCCCACCCTCAGGGTGCAAATACGTTCCAATGTCACAGTTGTGCGCGCCAAGACAGCCTGCAATACAACGGGCGCATCCAGTGCAGATTGTTCCAAAGTCGCCATCGATTTTTCGGCATCAACGTGGTCAGCGCCCTGTACTGAAACAAATTCCTGCACAGGAAATAGCAACGTCATCGCACCCGGAATTGCCGCATCACCAATTTCAACATTCAGCTTGAATAGATGAAACTCTGGCGCTGACAGAGCCAGGCACAAGTTGCGGACGTCATCTATCATGGCCCCAAAACGATACCCGCTGCCCCAATGATCCGGTTCCTCGTTCTGAATATGTTCTTCAAACCGCGTAAGCGTGGCATCAATCAAAGGCGCAGCAATTGCCGCATCAGTTCGTGTAATATCGCGATCCTCAGGCGGTCGTCCCAAAAACTGTCCCGTTGTTTGAATTTCAATCAGGGCGGCAAGACTGACGTCATCCAATTGGATAACGTCAG
>Ga0209344_10002440_pt1 | contig 20677 bp, 20 predicted proteins | sample Cruoilmetagenom6_FD_187293 | JGI IMG/M metagenome (GOLD analysis project Ga0209344, IMG submission 187293) | Oil polluted marine microbial communities from Coal Oil Point, Santa Barbara, California, USA - Santa Barbara Oil Seep Sample 6 (SPAdes)... | ecosystem: Environmental > Aquatic > Marine... | reverse complement strand
AAAGCCGGGATCCAGTGCGGCGAGTCCGGCCTGTGTGGCTCTGGGTCCCGGCTTTCGCCGGGAAGAGCGGACATGATTGAAGCCTTCATCACCGCGCAAGGCTGAGGCCAGCCGATCCGATACGGGGGCACGGAAAGTGCCTGAAGGATGCCCGGATAAATCATCCGAGAGCCGGATGACCACGACGCGGCCATTCCACATGACGCCCCAGAGCATTTCGGAGCCGGGGCCACCGGCTGCGCGGAACCATTTCTTGAGCCGCTGGATGCGCCAGAAGATAAGCGGCCAGAGGGGCAGCAGGTACCAGGGCAGGCCCGGCATCGGGGTGAGGAGGGAGAACATTGCGGCGCATTATACGCGCAGCTTGGGAGGAGGTGGATAAGCCGCCTTCCATTTGGAGTAGTAGCGCAGGCATGTTCTCTCGCAGGTGAGGCAAGACGCCCAGATACGAAGCCATGCATTTATGCTAGCGGGGCAGTTCAACTCTGGCAGTCAGGCATGGCATGAAACCGAAAATCCTCACAACACTGCAGACCTATTCCTGGTCCTTGTTCCGCGCCGACCTGATGGCCGGCATCACCGTTGCGATGGTAGCCCTGCCGCTCAGCCTCGCAATTGCCATTGCGTCCGGCGCCGATCCGGCCAAGGGAATTGTGACCGCCATTGTCGGCGGATTCCTGATCTCCCTGCTGGGTGGCAGCCGGGTGCAGATCGGCGGGCCGACAGGTGCCTTCATTGTTGTCGTTTTCAGCGTCATTGCCGAGCACGGCTATGACGGCCTGGTGATCGCGACGCTGCTGGCCGGCCTGATTCTCATCACGGCGGGCCTGTTCAAGGTTGGCAACCTGATCAGCTTCGTGCCGGAAGCTGTCGTGAACGGTTTCACGATCGGCATAGCGATTATCATTGCGACCAGCCAGGTGAGGGACCTGCTGGGCCTGTCCGTGGCAACCCTTCCGGCCGACTTCCTTGAGAAACTGCCTGCCCTGTGGGAGGCGCGCAGCACGCTGAGCCTGGTCGCACTGGCCATTGGTGGCGCCACAATGATCCTGATTGTCGGCCTGCGGCGTGCTGCGCCCCGTGCACCGGGCTTGATCCTGGCGGTGGCGGCGACGTCAACAGTGGTCGCGTTGATGGCCCTGCCGGTGAATACGATCCAGTCGCAGTTCGGCGCCCTGCCAAGCCATTTGCCGATGCCGTCGCTTCCGTCCTTGTCGGTGGACCGTGTTCTTGAACTGTTGCCGTCAGCTTTCGTGATTGCCTTCCTGGCCGGTGTCGAATCGCTCCTGTCGGCCATGGTGGCGGACAAGATGAGCGGCGGGCAGCACCGGCCGAATGCCGAAGTGATTGCACAGGGCTTTGCGAATGTCGGCTCGTCGCTATTTGGCGGCCTGCCAGCCACGGGCGCCATTGCGCGAACGGCAACCAATGTGCGCGCGGGTGGCAAGACGCCCGTTGCCGGCCTCATCCACGCGCTGACAATCCTGCTTGCCATGCTGGTGGCGGCGCCGCTTGCGGGCTATCTGGCCATGCCCGCACTGGCCGGGCTGCTGATCCTCACCGCCTGGAACATGAGCGAACCGCACAAGTGGAAAAGTTACCTCTCGGCGCCGCGGGCTGACCAATTCCTGTTGGTGCTCACGCTGGTCCTGACGGTGGTTGCCGACCTGACCATTGCGATTGGTGTCGGCGTGTCGGTCGGACTGGCCATCCGCCTGCGTCGCCGGAACGTGCCGCCAGCCGACTGGCACACGCCCGAACGCTAGGGCCGATACCCGTGGCGGAACTCACCGGTCTCCACCACGCGGACGGCATGATGAACGAAGTCGACCAGAAGCGGCCGGGTGTCGCGCGGATCGATGATTTCCTCGGCGAGGAAGCTCTCGGCCGTGCGGAAGGGTGAGCGGATCGCTTCGAACTTCTTGTACAGCGCGGCTTTCAGTTCTTCCGGGTCTTCGGCTTCGGCGAGTTCCTTGCGGAACGCCGCCTCGATACCACCCGCCATCGGCAGGCTGCCCCAGTCGCCGCTTGGCCAGCAATAGCGCCACTTGGTTTTCGACTGGTTCATCATCGTCGAGCCGGCGAGCCCGTAAGCCTTGCGGATGACCACGGAGCAGACTGGGACATTGGCCTGGTAGATCGCCGTCATGGCGCGCACGCCCGCGCGGGTGACGCCAGCGGTCTCGGCCTTCACCCCCACGGCGAAGCCGGGGCAATCGACGAAGTGGACGACCGGCAGGTGGAACATGGAGCAGACGTCCATGTGGCGGGTGACCTTGTCGCAGACATCCGCCGTCCAGGCGCCATCGAGGAAGAAAGGGTCGCCAGCGAGGATGCCCACGGCGTGTCCGTCGATCCGGGCAAAGCCGCAAACCATGCCCCGGCCCCAGTCATGGCCGATCTCAAAGAAGCTGTGCCGGTCAACGGCTGCCTCAACAATCCTGCGGGGTTTGTAAGGCGTCTTGCCGTCTGCCGGAACGATCGACAGGAGGAACTCTTCCTTGCGGTGCGGGTCGTCCGCCGGCGGAGCGCGCTCCGGCAACTCATGAACCGATGGCGGAAGGTAGGACAGGAATTGCCGCGCCGCTTCAAACGCGTCGGCCTCGGTATCGACCACATTGTCGACCGTGCCGTTCTGGCCCTGGATCTTCCAGCCGCCGAGTTCTTCCTTGGTCACATTCTCGCCGAGCGCGATGGCGACGGGCGGCCCGGCGACGAAGACCTGGCTGAGTTCCTTGACCATGACGGAGAAATGGCTGGCGGCGACCCGGCCAGCGCCCATCCCCGCACAAGGGCCCAGCGCCAGCGAGACGAAGGGCACCTGCGTCATGCCGAGAACGATCTCGTTCCAGCCCGGTGTTTCCGGAATGTAGGTGCGCGGGTCTTTCTCGAGACTCTTGACCGAGCCGCCGCCGCCGGTGCCGTCGATCATCTGGACCAGCGGCATCCGGTATTCGGTGGCCATCTTGATCATCTGGACCATTTTCTGCCAGATCGCGGCATCGGAAGCACCGCCGCGGACGGTGAAATCGTCGGCGAGGATGACCGTGGACTTGCCGTTCAGGGTCGCGCGTCCAGTGACGGAGGTGGACGGCGTGAACGCTTGGAGTTCGTCGTCGGCGCCATAGGTCGCCTTGCCGGCAATCTTGCCGATCTCGTGGAAGCTGCCGGGGTCAGCGAGGAAAGCCACGCGTTCGCGGACGGTCAGTTTGCCGCGCCCACGCTGACGCGAGACTGGCTCTTCGCCGCCCATTTTTTCCGACAGGCGCTCGCGCCGGCGCAATTCCTCGATCGATTTTTTCCAGCTCATGCATCCATCATTCGGCGGTGAGGGGGCCGTCGGTCAAGGGCTTCGTAGGGGGGTGGCCCGAGGTGCCGTAGCGGCAAGTGCGGACGAGCCGCCGCGCGGCCGAAACAGCCATTGGCCGGCGATTGGAGCGATAATCGCCCTCAGCGTTGGCGCTGAACAATTTCGCCCCGCTTCAATCTTTCCTTGCATTTTCCTGTGTCCCTCTGCTTTATCCCTTTCAGACCCATACCAAGGAGAACCCATCATGGATCTTGCAGAACTTACTTCCAAGGCTTCGTCCGCTGTCCAGCCGGGCGGTGATTTCACCAAAAAGGTGAAATTCGATTTCGGCAGCGTCGGCAAACTCTTCATCGACGGCGTTGCAGGCACGGTCGATAATTCCGACGCTGCTGCAGACGCGACTATCAAGGTCGACTGGGATGACTTCCAGAAGATTTCCGGTGGCCAGATGGACCCGACCATGGCGTTCATGCAGGGCAAGCTGAAAGTCGAAGGCGACATGTCGGTTGCGATGCAACTGCAAAGCCTGATGCAGAAGTTCTCGTAGAATCCGCGACGGCTTACCAATCCAGAAGGGGCCGCCCCGGGGAAACCTGAGGGCGGCTTTTTTTCATGACTGACAAGACCGCCCCGGCCAAGGCCGATCAGCGCAAGGACTTTGTCATCGTGCCCGGCAATCCGGCGCCCGATGGCGCCGAGATTGTCTGGTTCGAGGGCAGTGCCGGGCGATCGCTGCGCGCCTGTATCGCCCCCGCGCTGACCTATAACAATCCGCGCGGTACGGTGATTGTCTGCCCGGGCCGGACGGAATTCATCGAGAAATATTTCGAGGTCGCCCGCGAGCTGCAGGCCATGGGCTTTGCCGTCGTGATCATCGACTGGCCGGGCCAGGGCCTGTCCGAGCGCCTGCTGGACGATTCGAAAAAGGGGCATATCGACCGGTTCGAAACATTCATGGGCGCGCTGGCCAAGGGGCTGGAGAAGCTCGATGACCGGCTGCCGCGCCCTTATGTGTCGCTGGCCCATTCCATGGGCGGGGCGATTGCGCTGGCGACCATCGCGCAGGGCCTAGTCAAGGTCGAGGCGGCTGCCTTTTGCGCGCCAATGTGGGGGCTCAAGTCAAAGTTCCTCGGCATGAACTATCTCGTCTGGGCGATGCGGGTGACGGGGCGCTCGGACAATTATGCGCAGCAGCCGGGTCCGGCGGAGACGTTCGAGACCAATATCGTCACGCATGACAAGCGCCGCTGGCAGATGCAGCGTGACCTGTGCGACGCAGCGCCGGAACTGGAATTGGGCCCCGTGACCTGGGGCTGGCTCGGCGCGTCGCTCAACATCGTGTCGACCTTTGGCAAGGCCAGGGCGCTCAATGCCGTGAACATCCCCGTCTTCATCGCGTCGGCTGGTGAAGAGAAACTGGTCGACAATGCATCGCACGAGGCCGTCTGTGCCCGTCTTCCCGATTGCGAGCATGTCACCGTTGAAGGCGCGCTGCATGAAATCCTGATGGAAACCGACGAGCGGCGGGCGGAATTCTGGGAAGGCTTCCAGCGCCTGCTGCAGCGCGCCGGGATCTGACGCGGCTGGCGACAGGATGACAGACGGGCTATGCTGACGGCCACAGCATGGGAGTAAGGACGCGATGGCCGACAAGACACTCGTGGAATTCGTCAAGCAGAGCCTGGAGCAAGGACAGTCGCGTAGCGCCATCCTCGACGCGCTGACCAAGGCGGGCTGGCGCAAGGCCGAGGTGGATGCGGCGCTGGAGACCTATTCCGATGTCGCCTTCCCCGTCGCGGTGCCCCGGCCGCAGCCTTACCTGTCGGCGCGCGAAGCCTTCTTCTACCTTCTCTTCTTCATCCTGCTGGGGATTGTGTCGTTCAGCCTCGGCTCGTTGCTGTTCGCGCTGATCGAATACGGCTTCCCCGACAAGGCCGACATCAACGATTACCGGGTCTTCAGGCTGGAATCGCAGGTGCGCAGCGGTGTCTCGGGCCTGCTGGTGGCGACGCCGCTCTTCCTCTGGCTGGGCTATATCCTGCGCGGCGCACGCCGCCGGAACCCGCAAATGCAGCGCTCGCGCATTCGCAAATGGCTGACCTATGTCAGCCTTGTGATTGCCGGTTGTACGCTGGTCGGCGACGGCATGTCGCTTGTCTACAATTTCCTCGGCGGCGACCTGACCGTGCGGTTTGTCCTCAAGTCGCTGGTCGTGGCGGTGATTGCCGGGGCGATCTTCACCTATTTCATCGGCGATGCGGAGAAGGGAGACAAGGGCGATGTGGACACCCCGTGAAACCGGAGACTGGCTGGCTGTTGCGCTTGTCGGGGTCGCCCTGGCGGCGATTGTCGCGGGCCTTGCGATCATAGGCGGGCCGGGGCAGGCGCGTGCGGTGCAGCAGGATGAGGCCCGACTGCAGGCGCTGGCCGAGACCGCCATGGCGCTCAATTGTTACCGGCGCGGGATCGGTCCCCTGCCGGAGGACATGAAGAGCGTCCGGTCCGCGATCGGCGATTCCGGATCCGCAGCGCGGTTCGCGGCGGGCTGCCGCAATGTGCAATGGCAGGAGGATCCGATTTCTGGCGAGGCGTTCGAGATCGTGCGCGTGGACGATGGGCAAGCGCAAATCTGTGCGGTTTTCGCCCGAGCCGGAAACCGCCGGCCCGCGCGGTTTTATCTCGGAGGCGGCGCGGATTATATCGACCTGGCAGCGCCGCGCCCCGAGGCCGGCCGGTTCTGCTATACCGTCAATCTTGTCGCGTCACCGGACTGATCTGCTTGACTTCCCTAGCGTCGCCGACCCACGTTCGGGCAAAGCGAAGAGGAAGCGCCCCATGAAAACAGCCGCCGTCAAAAAGCCCGGAGGTCCCGGAAATCTTATCGTCGAAGACCGCCCCGACCCGAAACCGGGCCGGGGCGAGATTCTTGTCCGTGTGAAAGCCAGCAGTCTCAACTATCACGACTTCGTTGTCGTGATGGGCGGGATCCAGACGCCGGACGGTCGGATCCCGATGTCGGACGGGGCGTGCGAAGTCGTTTCCGTCGGTGAAGGGGCGAGCCGGTTCAAGCCGGGCGACAAGGCGCTCAGCCTGTTCTTCCCGAACTGGCATTCCGGCGCGCCGCAAATGGCCGGCTTTTCCAGTGTGCCGGGCGATGGTGCCGACGGGTTCGGCGCAGAGCTCGTCGCAGCGCCCGAGACGGCGTTCACGCGCATGCCCGAGGGCTATACGTTCGAGGAGGCCGCCACGCTGCCCTGCGCCGCGCTGACGGCCTGGCGCGCGCTGATGGTGGAAGCGAAGATCAAGCCGGGCGACTGGGTGCTGACCCAGGGCACGGGCGGTGTCTCGATCTTTGCGCTGCAATTTGCCAAGGCGGCCGGCGCGCGGGTCATCTCGACCTCCTCGTCGGATGAGAAGCTCGAGCGCCTGAAGGCGCTGGGGGCCGATCACCTGATCAATTACAAGACCACGCCGGACTGGGGCAAGAAAGCCAAGGAACTGACCGGCGGACGCGGTGTCGATGAAGTGGTCGAGATCGGTGGGCCGGGCACGCTCGCCCAGTCGATTACGGCGTCAAAAATGGGCGGGCATATTTCGCTGATCGGCGTGCTCACGGGCGTGTCCGGCGAAGTGCCGACGGCGGCGCTGTTCTCGATGAACATCACGCTGTCCGGTATCACGGTCGGCTCGGCCGCGATGCAGGAAGACATGATTGCGGCGATCGAGGCGAACAATATCAAGCCCGTGCTGGACCAGACATTCCCGCTCGACAAGATTGCCGACGCGTTCGCCCATCAGGCGTCGCAAAAGCATTTCGGCAAGATCATCGTCGCGATCTGAACCGGGCCTAGTGCCGGAAATGGCGCATGCCCGTGAAGACCATGGCGAGACCGGCATCATCCGCGGCGGCGATCACTTCGTCGTCGCGGATCGATCCGCCGGGCTGGATCACGGCGACCGCGCCGGCTGAGGCGGCCTGGAGCAGGCCGTCTGCAAACGGAAAGAACGCATCGGAGGCGGCGACGCAGCCCTTGGTTTTCGGCACGTCCCAGCCGGCCGCTTCGGCGGCATCTTCGGCCTTGCGCGCCGCGATACGGGCCGAGTCGATCCGGCTCATCTGGCCTGCGCCGACGCCGACCGTGGCGCCATCCTTCGCATAGACAATCGTATTCGACTTCACATGCTTGGCAACGCGCCAGGCGAAGAGGAGGTCGTCGAGCTGTTCCTCGGTCGGGGCGCGGCGGGTCACGACCTTGAGGTCGGCGCGCATGATGCGGCCGAAGTCTCGGTCCTGCATCAGGAAGCCGCCGGCAACTGTCTTGACGAAATGGCCGGCCGAGGCCGGATCGGGCAAGCCCTCGGTGATCAGGAGCCGGAGGTTCTTCTTCTTGGCAAATATGGCTTCGGCGTCGGCATCGGCGCCCGGTGCAATGACGACTTCGGTGAAGACCCGGCTGATCTCGTCGGCGGTGGCACCATCCAGCGGACGGTTGAGAGCGACAATGCCGCCGAATGCGGATGTCGAGTCGCAGGCAAGGGCTGCGCGATAGGCCTCGATGACGGTCTTGCCCTGGGCAACGCCGCATGGGTTGGCATGCTTGATGATCGCCACGGCGGGCGTCTCGGCGCCCAGCTCACCGATCAGTTCATAGGCCGCGTCGGTATCATTGATATTGTTGTAGGAGAGCGCCTTGCCTTGCAGCTGTTTTGCGGTCGCGACGCCGGGGCGTTTTTCGCCGGTCACGTAGAAAGCAGCCGTCTGGTGCGGGTTCTCGCCATAGCGCAGGGCTTCCTGCAACTTGCCGCCGATCGCGGCCCAGTCGGGTGCGGCGTCGCCGAGCTGGCGCGCGTACCAGCCTGAAATGGCGGCGTCATAGGCGGCAGTGCGGGCATAGGTCTTTGCTGCGAGCTTGCGGCAGAGCGTGACCGGCACCTCGCCGTCATGGCCTTCCATTTCCGCGATCACCGCATCGACGTCGCCGCCGTCGGTGCAGACGGCCACGAACGCCCCGTTCTTGGCGGCGGCGCGCAACATGGCGGGGCCGCCAATGTCGATATTCTCGATGCAGGTGTCGAAATCGGCGCCGGAGGCAACCGTCGCCTCGAACGGGTAGAGGTTCACATAGATCAGGTCGATGGCGCCGATGCCGTGGGTTTCGGCGTCCTTCACATGGCTCGGATTGTCACGGAGATAGAGCAGGCCGCCATGCACGGCCGGATGGAGCGTCTTGACGCGTCCGTCCATCATCTCCGGAAAACCTGTCAGGTCGGCGACGTCCTTCACGGCCAGTCCGGCATCTTTGAGGAGCTTCGACGTGCCGCCGGTCGAAACGAGTTCCACTCCCATGGCGGCAAGCTTGCGCGCCTGGTCGACGAGGCCGGTCTTGTCGGAAACGGACAGGAGGGCTCGGCGGATGCGAACGGGCGCTCCGCGGCTTGCGGCGTCGGTCATGGGGGATCCTCTGGCGGCTGGCTGAACTACCGCGCGGGGTAGCACGACCGGCTGAGGCGTCAAGCGCTGTGGCGTCGGTCCCGTACGGCCCGGTTGGCGCCATATTCCGGCACCAGCACGCCGAGCAGGCGCAGGGCTTCAGACCGTTCCCGGCGACCGGCGGCTTCAAGCAGGGCGGCCAGTTGCTTCTCGAACAATTCGCCATGCCCGTTCGGTGAGGCCACGCGGCTGACGCCGTCGACCGATGTCGGACTGACTTCTTCATGCCGGTAGGTCAGTGCTTCATGCATTTTTTCGCCGTCCCGCAGGCCGGTCGTCACGATCTCGATGTCCTCGCCGGGGACAAGGCCCTTGAGGCGGATCATGGTTTCGGCCAGCTGGAGGATCGGGATAGGCTCGCCCATATCGAGCACGAACAGGTCGGCCGCACCTTCGAGCGCCTGAAGGCCGGCGGCCTGCAATACCAGAGACGAGGCTTCCTCAACGGTCATGAAATAGCGCGTGACGCCCGGATCGGTCAGCGTAACCGGCCCGCCTGCGGCGATCTGCCGTTCAAACAAGGGTACGACGGAGCCGGATGAGCCAAGCACATTGCCGAAGCGGACCATGGAAGCCGACATCCGGGAATCGGCGGCAATCCGGCTGACCGCGATTTCCGCCAATCGTTTTGTCGCGCCCATCACATTGTCCGGGTCGACGGCCTTGTCCGTGGAAATGAACACGAACCGGCGCGCACCAACGGCAACCGCCGCGCGCGCCGCGTTCACTGCGCCGCCGACATTGGTCAGGATCGCTTCGCAGAGATTGTGTTCCATCAGGGGAACATGCTTGAGCGCGGCGGCATGGATGACGAGGTCCGGCTGGGCGCGCTGGAAAACATCTGCCAGCCGGCTGGCATCGCGCACATCACCCAGACGCGACATGATCTGGACGTCGGGCGCAGCGGTGCCGAGTGCCATGTCGATGCTGTAGAGGTTGAATTCCGATGCGTCGAGAATCGTCAGGCTTGCCGGATTCAGCGCGGCAACCTGCCGGGTCAGCTCCGCACCGATCGTGCCGCCGCCGCCTGTCACAAGGACATTGGCGGATGTGACGATATTGCGGACCGGCGCGATGTCGAGCTGGCGTTCCGGCCGGGCTAGCAGGTCTGCGGGATGCACCGGTTCGAGCATCTGCGCGGCTTCATCGCCGCCCAGCGCCATGATTTCGGCGCCATGGCGGGATGCGATTTCCAGGATCTGGAGCATGCCTTCGCGCGACCGTGCGACACCGGTCACCGCGAGCCAGGGGGTCTGGCCGTAGCGGACGCGCAGCACGTCGATGACATTGCCGAGGTCTTCCAGTGACCCCATGATCGGCACACCGCGGATGGCGCGGCCGGGATCCGCCCCGCGCATTTCGACCACACCGAGCACGCGTACCTTGCTGCCGTGCGGCGCGTTCTGGAGCCTGCGCAATACGGTGACACAGTTCTCGGCGTCGCCGACAAGGAGAACAGGCTGTCCGGAGCGCGCAACCGGGCTGAAAATCTGCAGCGGCATGTGTGTCGACCGTGACAAAGCGAACATGCGGCCGGCAAACAGGAGAATCGTCCACTGCAGGGTGGCAACCAGGAAGGTCGCCCAGGGCGCGACAAGCCGGCCATTGAGCAGCAGCATGACCGGCAGGTAGATCAGGCCAGACAGGCCGATGGCCTGAACCGTCATCACTGCATCGGGCCAGCCCATATGCCGCCAGACCTGCTTCTGGACGCCGCGGATCGTGAACCCGGCGAAGACGGCCAATACGAAGAAGCATGTGCTTGCGATGGCAGATGCAATCGAAAACGGCCCGGTGACGGCGTCTGACGACCAGACCAGAACGGAGGCCATCATCATCGCGATCGCGGCCATGGTCACGTCGAATCCCAAGGTCAGGATCATGGCCCTGCGGGCAGCGCGTTGGGGGGTCATGCTGCGGACTCCTTCAGGAATGCCCAGCGGATACAGTTGGGCGGCTCACTGCCGTCACTGTTCGGATCGGCGTAGCCAGCCATGACTATTTGTTCGGGTTGCTCGACGATTCCGCGCGCAAGGTAGACCGTCCGCTCAAGCCGTGTGCCCTCATGGCTTGTCTTGAACCGCCAGACGGAACCATTGTCGCAGATAAGACGGATGGCATCGCGCGACATCATGGCTGTGACCGTGGGGTGAAGGTGGAACCGGATTTCGAAATTGATGAACTTGGATTCATCTGACGGCGATTGGGAAATCGGGCGGACCAGGGAATCCTCGCCTGTCAGGCGGCTGCCGTCGCCCGACATGAACAGGCGCCGGCGGTGCAGAAGGCCGCACGCGGCCTTGTAGCCACCATGTTGGGCGTCAAGCCAGGTCTCGTCGGCCTCCTCGAGGCGTTTGGCCGAGATGCCTTCGGGCCCCTTGGCTGCAAGCAGGCGGGATTCTTCGTTGACCACGAAACTCGCCGAGTCCCGTCCTGCGAGCACGAGGGTCGAGTGTGCGCCGGTGCGGCGAACCGCGGCCTGCCAGTCGACATTCACTTCCGCGCTATAGCCACAGGATGTGACCAGACGGGCGGGTCCATCCGACAATTCGAAGCCGAGCGCGCCGGCATGGGCGAAGTCTCCGAAGGGGGGTGGCGGGGCTTCGCCACAATCGAGCACGAGACGGACCGGACCTTTCTGGAGTTTCTGGAATCCGGACTTTGGGGCAACGGTAAAACGGCGGGGTGGCGCACCCAGGCGCGCCAGCGCGGCGTTCACGGCCTCAGGTCGTCCCTCGTCGCCGTCATTGAAGGGATTCAGCGCGCCATCTTCGGTCTGGAAGAAAGCCAGCATGGCGCCCATGCGCGGAATCCATTTTTCGAAATAGTCCGGCACGACATGTCCGGCGTCCTGCAGGACCTCGCGGAGTGTGAGCAGGTTGAGCAGCGCCGCCAGCAGGCGCGACGGGCTGCGGCTGACATGGCCACCATCGGGAAGGATCTGTGCCGTGCATTCGCCGTCCAGCCGGGCCAGTGCCTCATCCAGATTGTGTGCCCCGTCAAGGCAAACAGACCGGGCGACCATGACGCACGATCCCATCCAGCGGGTCTTGGGATCAGTCGTCTGGTCGAGGGCGTCCGACAGGAATCGCAATTGCCGGACCAGGCATTCCATCCGCTCGGGCCGGACCTCCGCCGAGAAGATGTCGCTGGCGCACCGCATCCAGTTCCAGATGCGATTCGCAGTCGGTTCAGCCCGCCATGCGAAGCCATTGAACGTGCCGAAAGTGTCAATCCAGGAATCGATGAACGCCCCGGCCCGGCTGGCGCCGGAAGGGCCTTGCGAGAGGAGGTCAGGCAGCCAGTCAAACCGGTGCAGCCGGTCGGCGAAGTGCCGCGATGGCAGGGGAACCGACCAAGGTGCCTGGGCGTGTTCCAGTGCCAGGCGTTCCATGCCGATGCGCCAGACATCGCGCATCAGGGCTTCGCCGCGCCATGTGTCGGGCGGAACGATATCAGGGAGATTGACGGCAAAATGACTGGGCACCGTTCCCGTCAGTTTCAGCCGCTGGCGTGCACCGATTCGGGCGTCTTCGCCTGCGACGCCGCGAAACCGGCGCCAAAGGGCTGCATCGTCGGCGCTGGAACGCGTGCGGTCAGCTCGGAAATCGCTGTCTCCACCACCCAAGGCACGCCCCATACCGAAACCTACTATACTTGCACGCTCGGTCTGAGCGCCCGGATATTGTCACCATAGGCGGAAGGTCCACCCTTGAAAACGGCGGAGCCCGCAACAATCGCAGTGACGCCCGCAGAAATCGCCCGGGGCGCATTTTCCGGGTTCAGGCCGCCATCAATTTCCAGGATGATGTCGCGGCCCGACTGGTCGATCATGTGCCTGAGTTCTTCGACCTTGCGCAACTGGCTCTCGATGAAGCTCTGTCCGCCGAAGCCCGGATTGACCGACATCACAAGGATCAGGTCGACATTGTCGAGCAGGGGTTCGACCATTGACGCGGGCGTGCCCGGATTGAGCGCCACGCCCGGCCGCATGCCGGCTGCCCGGATCGCCTGCAAGGTGCGGTGAATGTGCGGTCCCGCCTCCGGATGGACGGTGAGAATGTCGGCCCCCGCCTTGGCGAAGGCGGTAATGAACGGATCAACCGGCGCAATCATCAGGTGTACGTCGAAGGGCTTCTTTGTGTGGGGCCGAAGCTTCTCGATGACGGGCGGTCCGAAGGTCAGGTTCGGCACGAAATGGCCGTCCATCACATCGATGTGGATCATATCGGCACCAGCCGCATCAATCGCGCGAATTTCGTCTCCCAGGCAGGCGAAGTCCGCCGAGAGAATCGAAGGGGAAATCAGGACCTTGCTCATGCTCTCTCCCTAAAAGGGAACAGCCGACCGCACAAGGCGGCCGGCTGTCCGGTAATCAAGTATTAATCACGGGCCCGGATTGGGGCAGGCCGGATCAGTAACCGCCGCGGGGTACCAGCTTCCAACCGTCAGCGCCGGCAATGATGTCGACCTGCGTGCCGGGTGCGATGTAGACATCTGCGCCCTGGATGATTTCCTTGACCTCGCCATTGCTGAAGCGGACGATATAGGCATAGCCCTGCTTGGTGCCGAGGCCCTTGCCGGCCGCATTGCCGGCCACGCCGCCGAGAACCGCACCGCCAATGGCGCCAGCTGTCTGGGCCTTGTCGCCACCGCCGAGTTCGGAGCCTGCGAGGCCGCCGAGAACGGCGCCTGTCGCCGTGCCGATGATCGAGCGGTCGGCCTTGATGGTCACGGCCCGGACGGAGGTCACGGTACCCTGGTAAACGGTCGACGCCTGGCCGACGGATTGCGTGCTCGTCGTTCCAATGCCGGGATTGTTGGCGCAGCCAGCGAGAGCGAGCGTGAGCGCGGCGAGCGCGCCAGCCATGACCTTGCCAGGAACAGCGCGGGAGGAAGTAATTGCAGACATATCAGTGCTCCTTGCACATTGAATGGACGCTTTTTGCGTGTACTCAGCTGAATAGCAGATGAACCCGTGCATATAAATTCGGGGTGATCGGTGGCGATTCAAGGGCAGCCAGCGGGCGATGTCCCCGAGAAGACGCCATGCCGCAACCCGTGGATAACGCGTATTTCCCTCCGAATCGCCCGCCCTGCGCGGAATCCGGAGACGAATCAGGTCTTGGCCAATCGGGCGATGAAGAATGTGTCATGATCGCCGGCGATGCCGGGCAGGGTGAGGATGTCACCCTCCGGCGTGATCGCATTTTCAAAACCGGGAATTTCAGCGGCGCTGACAGGTTCACGCCGGACGAAGCCGCGCGCGACCGCAGCGTCGATGATATCGACGCCTTCGGCTGGCAGGGGCGTGCAGACGCAGTAGACGAGCGTGCCGCCGGGCTGAAGCATGTCGAGGGCCGATTCGAGCAGGCGGGCCTGGGCTGTCGGAAAGCGGGCAATGTCGGCGTCGCGCTTGATCCAGGCGCCTTCCGGGTGCCGGCGCAGCGTGCCGAGGGCCGAGCAGGGCGCGTCGAGCAATATCTTCGCGACAGGCGCATCCGGGCGCCATTCGTCGGCATTGGCGGCGATCACCTCGGCGGACAGGCCGGTGCGGGCGAGATTTTCCTTGAGCAGCCGCAGGCGCGGTGCAGACCGGTCCACAGCCGTGACGCTGGCACCGGCGGCGGCGAGCTGGAGCGTCTTGCCGCCCGGCGCGGCGCAGAGGTCAATCACGGTGTCGCCCGCCTGCGGGTCCAGCAGCCGCGCGGGAATCATGGCGACGACGTCCTGGACCCACCAGTCGCCTGCGGCGAATCCGTCTTTGTCCTCGACTGATCCGCCCGGCACGTGCACAGCTCCGCCGGGCACGACCTCACCGCCGGTCTCGGCGGCGACTTTTTCGGGGTTCGACTTGGCTGTCAGGTAGAGAACGGGTTCGGAAAGCTGCGCCTTGGCGAGCGCGGTCGCCGCCTCCTCACCGAGTGCATCGGTAAAGGCCTTTTGCAGCCAGTCCGGCCAGATCGTGACCGGAGACATGGCAGAAAAATCGGGGCGCTCGCGGTCGGCGCGGCGCAGGATGGCGTTGAGGAAGGCGCCGCCGGACCGGGCCTCGGGCCAGGTCTTGGCGGCTTCCACGGTTTCGCCGACCGCCGCATGGGGCGGCGTATCCATCAGCCAGAGCTGGGTGACGCCGGTGCGGAGCAGGGCCCTTATGGGTGCGGTGACGGCGGGGAGCGGGCGCGACAGGAGGGGGGTCAGGGCGTCGTCGATCTGGCCAAGGTGGCGCAGGGCGGCACTTGCAATGGCGCGCGCGAAGCCGCGATCGGAGCCTTCCAGCGTGTTGAATACCTGGCTCGTATCCAGCGCATCGTCGAGCGTGCGACGGCTGTCCAGCGTCAGGGTCAGGAGGTCGGCTGCGGCGCGGCGAATATCGGCTCCGCTCACGTCCTCAACCCCACGGGCCGGCAGCGCGCCGGGCAGGAGTGGCGTCAGCGGTGGAGGCGGATATCTGGTCGCCGGCCATACGGCGCAGGGCGGCAACCCGGCTGGCCGTGGTCGGGTGGGTCGAGAACAGGTTGTCGGCGCCCCGGCCGCTGAGCGGATTGGAAATGTACATATGGGCCATGGCGGGGTTGCGTTCGGCCTGGACGTTTACGGACGCACGGGCGCCGCGTTCGATCTTTTCGAGCGCAGAGGCCAGCCAGAGCGGATTGCCGCAGATTTCGGCGCCCCTGGCATCGGCGACGTATTCGCGCGAGCGGCTGATCGCCATCTGGACGAGGCCAGCGGCGATGGGGGCGATGATCATGATCGCGAGGGAGCCGATCAGGCCATTGCGTTCACGCCCGAAGAAGAGCGCGAAATTCGCCAGCATGCCGATCGCGCCCGCAATGGTCGCGGTGACGGTCATGATCAGCGTGTCTCGGTTGCCGACATGGGCGAGTTCGTGGGCCATCACGCCCGAGACTTCTTCCCGGGTCAGCATGCCGAGCAGGCCGGTGGTTGCGGCGACGGCGGCATGCGATGGGTCGCGTCCGGTGGCAAAGGCGTTCGGCTGCGGTGTTTCGATAATGTAGACCTTCGGCGTGGGCAGGCCGGCCCGTTCGGCGAGGGAGGCAACATCATCGGCGAATGTGCGCAGCATGGGATTCGCGGTTTCCGGCGTCAGTTCGCGCGCGCCCTGCATCTTCAGGACGATCTTGTCGGCATTCCAGTACGAAAACGCGTTCATGCCTGCGGCGACGACGAAGGCGACCGTCATGCCGGGCACGCCGCCAACAAGGTATCCTATCGCCATGAACAGGGCGGTCAGCATGGCAAGCAGGATGAAGGTTTTCGCAGTCCCCATTGGACCTATACTCCACTAATACGGTCGTTCGATGTTTCGACGGATGGTATTGTCAACTATATGGTGACCATTAACGAATTGAGGAGTCTGCTGGCACATGGACCAAGAAATGCCAAATCCTGGCAGCAGTCAGGACGAGACCGCGCGGCGCAAGCGTTTGACGCCTGAGGCGCGTCGGGCACTGGAAGAAGCAGACGCGCGGCGCGCGGCAGCGGAGGCCGATGCTGCGGCCTTGCCCGAGGATGAGAATGGCGGCCCCCGCAATATCGAACCGACGCGTTATGGTGACTGGGAACGCAAGGGAATCGCCTACGATTTCTGAACGCTAATCCGCGTCAGACCACGCCAGCTTCGATCAGGCTTTGGGCGCCATCAATGATCGCGTTTTTCGCGGTACGCGGCGTCCAGCCGAGAACGGTCCGGGCCTTCTCGCTGGATACCTGGCGTTGCCGCCCGAGTTCGGGAATGACCTGTTTCAGGGCCGGATTGAAGACGGCGACGATTTTCAGCATGAAATCGGGCATCGTGCCTTTGGGGAGTTTTCTCGCATAGGCCGGAAAGGCCTCACGCAACACGTCAGCGACATCGCTGAACCACATGAAGGGTTGCGAGACGAGGAAACGCTCGCCGGCTGCGCCCGGCACGGTCATCGCGGCGACCTGCGCTGCCGCCACGTCGCGGACATCGACAATGCCGAACCCGATGCGCGGTACGGCCGGGATTTTCCCCGATAGCGGCATGGTCAGGAGTTCAAGCGAGGCTGAAAGATCGCCGCTCATCACCGGACCCAGCACGGCGGCAGGATTGATGACGGCCAGTTCGAGGCCCTTGCCTTCGCCGTTGACATAGTCCCAAGCGGCACGCTCGGCGATGGTCTTGGACCGCGTATAGGCCGTGTTGTCTTTCAGGTTGTCGGGATGGGACCAGTGTTCCTCGGTGAGGACAGCAGGGCGGTTTTCGCCCCAGCCATAGGCGATGGCCGCCATGGATGAGGTCATCACGACGCGTTTCACACCGGCGGCCCGGGAGGCTTTCAGGACGCGCAATGCGCCGTCCGTTGCCGGCCGGATAAGTTCGTCCGGATCCTTCGAGACGCCGCTCGGGAAAGGCGAGGCCACATGCTGGACGAAATCCATTCCGGCAACCGCTTCGGCCCAACCGTCATCGCGTTCGAGATTGGCGGCGACCAGATCGATCGCAACGGGCCTGCCGGCATACCGGCTGAGCGTTTCGTTGAGCCTGGCGGCGCTGCCGGCCGCGCGCGCCGTGCCGCGCACTTCATGGCCCGCGTCCAGCAATTGTAGGATGACGTGTCCGGCAATGAAGCCGGTCGCGCCTGTAACAAGCACCTTGGCCATCGCAGCCTCCCAGATTTTCGGGAATGATGAGCGCTCGCACCATCTTTCACAAGGGTGGCGCGACGGCCTTGTCTCTCATTCGGTGTTCGCGGAACGTGATATAGAACGTTGCCGCGATGATGATGGCCGTGCCGGCCCAGGTCCAGGGGCCCGGCAGGAGATGGAAAAGCAGCCAGTCGACCAGGGCCGCCATGGGCAGGCGCAGATAGTCGATGGGGGAGAGGAAGGATGCGTCGCCAATGCTCATGCCGCGAATGTAGAGATACTGCCCCAGCGCCCCGCAGAGACCCATTGCGCCGATCATGCTCCAGTCCTGGAGCGATGGTGCGACGGCGGGCCATTTCCAGATGGCGAGAGGCAGCAGGAGGATGGATGACAGGAGATTGGCCCAGATCAGCAGGGTCATCGGGCGGTGCAGGCGCGACAGGACTTTTACCAGCGCGATCGCGCCAGCCAAGCAGAAGGCGGCGCCAAGCGCGAGCAGCGTGCCAAGACTGACGCCGGACTGCGGCTGGGTCATGATGAGCACACCGATGAAGCCGGCAAGCGTGGCGCCCCAGCGGTGCCATCCGACCGTCTCGCGCAGGATGAAGGCGGCAATGACCGTGATGAACATGGCGCGCGAGAAACTGATCGCGTTGAATTCCGACAAGGGCAGGCCCACAGCATCCGAGACGGCGTAAAAGCTCAGGATGAAACCGACGGTACCGAACAGGCTGCGGACGAAGACCATCATCGGCTGCTGCACGCGCATGATGCCGAGGCCATGGTGGAAGATGACGGGCAGCGTGATCGCCAGCGCGACCGCCGCGCGCCAGAAGGCGAGGAAGCCGGGGTCGTAGTGCGCTGACTGTAGCTTGGAGAGGGTCAGGAAGGCGGTGAACACAGCGCCCGAGGCGGCCATCCACAACGCACCTTCCAGGTTGCGCGTGCGTTGCGGACGGTTATCCTCGCGGGCTGCAGATACATTTGGACTAGTTACCATGGACCGATTCACCGCCTCGGAGATTGATGAGATCGACCGCCTGTGGCGGTGCCTGCCGATCGAACATATTTGGACCGGTTGGGCAGCTGCAGGTGAGGCCCCCGAACATGTTTGGATATTCCGCACCCGCGCCCACTGGCGCCGGTTTCCCCTGACCAAGACGGCCAGGGGCTATGTGCTTGCCGACGAACATGGCCGCCGCGTGTTCCGGGCGCCGACGCTGGCCGACCTGCTGCAGGCCGTCGAAGCGGTCCCGGGTCTGGATGCGGTCGTTCAGGACTGAGAACCGGCCGCCTGGGCGAGCCGCATCTGCTCCGCCTGTTCCGGGGTCAGGCCGAGCGCTTCGAGGAGTGGCCCGGCCGCTTCTTCGTTCCAGCTGTGCACCGGTCCGACGGTCATGCCGCCATCGACGAGGAACTCGCCGCCGGTGATGAAGCCCGATGCATCGGAGGCCAGGAACGCGGCCATTCCTGCAATGTCATTGCCGTGCCCGACACGTCCGATGGGCTGCATCTTGCCGCCGTTCTGGGCGACCATTTCGGCCATCTGGTCAGCCTGTTCCCGCGACAGGCCGAGTGAGGCGCCGAAGATCGACGTGGCAATGAAGCCCGGCAGGATAGCGTTGACGCGGATCTGGTGTTTGGCGAGTTCGGCAGCAGCCAGTTTCGAGAAATGCGCGACGCCCTTCTTGGCCACTGAATAGGTGATCGGTGCATAGCCGGCACAGACGGCGCTGATCGAGGACGTATTGATCACCGAACCGCCCCCGCGTGCCTTCATGTGCGGCACGGCGAACTTGGTGCCCGCGAAGACCTGTTTCAGGAGCAGGTTCATGGTCGTGTCATAGCCTTCGAGATCAAGATCCTCGACGCCCGTCGGCGTACCGCCATGGCCGGCATTATTCCAAAGGATATCAAGGCCTCCAAAGGCGTCGACCGCGGATTGCATGAGGGCTTCGAGCTGGCCCATGTCGGTGACGTCGCAATGGGTGAAGCGAACCTTGTCTGATCCGAAGCGCGTTTCCAGCGCCTTGCCCTTTTCGTCCTGCACGTCGCCGACGATGACTTTTCCGCCGGCGGCGACGAAGACTTCGACGCCCGCAAGGCCGATGCCGCTGGCGGCGCCCGTGATGATGGCGACCTTGCCGCTGAGATCCGTCATGATGTTATCCTCCCGTTTTTGGCACCATGCGCCGGGCTTCCGCCGGGGACGTCAAGGGACGGTGAAAAAGATTCGGGGACGGCCCCTAGTCCGGCTTGTGCAGGCCGAACCGGCTGGCGAAGATCTTGTCGAGCCAGCGTTTCGGCAGGCGGGTCGGGATCGTGAAATTGGTCAGCTTGTTGGGCACGGGCGCGTAGCGGGCCTTGGGGCCGGGATCTTCCAGCGCCGTCTGGACAACCTTGCCGATGTCGACCGGATCGAACCCGGTGCGACCGCCATCGATCATGACCTGCTCGAATGTTTTCAGCGGTTCGGCCCAATCGCTCTTTGCATAGGGCTGATCGCTATTGTCCGCTTCCGCCTTGTCCCAGATCGGCGTCTTTACCGAGCCGGGACCTACGGCAATTGCGTCGATTCCGTAGATCAGCAGCTCGCGGCGCAGCGTGTCGGTCATGCTTTCATTGGCGTGTTTGGTGGCGGTGTAGGCGCCGAGGAAGGGCGCTGCAATCCGGCCGCCAACGCTGGTAATGTTGACGATCCGTCCGGGCGGGCCGGTCCGGAACTTGTCCGATCCGAGCAAGGGCACGAAGGCCTGCGTGACACGGAGCATGCCGAACACGTTGACGGCGAAGTGAGCCTCGAAATCGGCCAATGGCTGGATCGCCAGCGGCCCCATCCTGGCGATACCGGCATTGTTGACGAGCCCGGCCAGCCGGGCATTGCCCAGCGCCTCGGCGACGGTCTGGACGGCCGCTTCAACGCTGCCAGGCTGGGTGACGTCGAGCAGGATCGGGCGCAGGTCACCGGTGGCGCCGTCTTTCAACTGGTCACCGTCGGCCTGTTTGCGCACGCCCGCAAAGACGCACCAGCCCTGGGCGGCGAGGTGGCGGGCAGTTGCAGCGCCGATGCCAGTCGAGGCACCTGTCACGACAACAGTGCGAAGCGAAGTGGGGGTCGTGTCCAGTGCCATGTGTCGCCTCTTGTCCGGGGGAAAGGGTCAGTCGTCTGCGGCCTGCTTGCCACCCTCGATTACCCGAAAACGGGGCCGTGGCGTGGGGGTGGCCGGGGTGTCCTGAGGGGG
>Ga0209344_10002439_pt1 | contig 20680 bp, 20 predicted proteins | sample Cruoilmetagenom6_FD_187293 | JGI IMG/M metagenome (GOLD analysis project Ga0209344, IMG submission 187293) | Oil polluted marine microbial communities from Coal Oil Point, Santa Barbara, California, USA - Santa Barbara Oil Seep Sample 6 (SPAdes)... | ecosystem: Environmental > Aquatic > Marine... | reverse complement strand
CGGGGTCACGTAATTGCTGCATGATTTTTAATAATTTTTTCATGTGTTTATGGTGGCAAAATAACTTTGAAACATGCACCTTTCAGTGTTTTATGGGTTTTGATTTCTAACTCACCTTGATAGGATTCAACGATATCCGTTACTATAGATAAACCGATACCATGACCTTTAACATGTTCGTCTCCGCGAACACCCCGTTTTAACAACTCTGCACGTTTATTTACTGGGATACCGGGACCATCATCGCCAATTTCAATCACAATACCAGTTCTTCTGCGGCCTTCCATATAAAGGGTTTTTACCAAAACATCTATGTTTTGATCACACCATTTAAAAGCATTTTCAAGTAAGTTTCCTAACACTTCCATCAAATCCCCTTTCTCACCATAAAATTCGGCGCCTGGAGCTATTTGTGTTTTCACTTGGATATTCCGTTGGGGATGTACTTTTTTCAAAGTGTTAATAATTTTATTTAAAACATCAATAACTGGAACCCCAGTAACAAAAGTTCGGTGACCAGCTACAGCGGCTCTTTTCAATTGATAAGCCACAATTTCATCCATGTTCATTATTTGCTGTTGCAACAAATCTTTGTCAACCACTTCGTTTTCAAGCTCCGAATGAATCACCGCTAACGGTGTTTTCAAAGAATGAGCCAAGTCACCCAAAGTCCTTCTTTGTCTGGATAAATTATTCCTTTCATTTTCAATCAATCGATTTAGACTGGTCGTCAAGCCCCGTAATTCACTCGGATAATCCTCTGAAAATATAAGTTCATCACCTTTTTCAAGTTTTAATAGATCTGCCATTAATCGTTTCAATGGTTTAGTGGCCCAATACATGATTATCCATTGAATACATACCAATACCGAGCTGATTGAAATCAACCAAGTCAATAATGTTTCCTCAAACTCAGCCAACTCACGATAAAAACTACCGGCATGTTCAGTCACTGATAAAGTTAACTCAATTGAACCATTCTCAGCTTCTAATGAAAAACCTTGTCGCATACGAAACAGACGCTCTTGATTAAACTCAATAGGCGCATCAAAAACGCGTTCATTGACTTCAACAGCAATCACTTCGGGTAGTTCTTGACCCAGAACAGATGGAGACTCCCATGACTGGTCGCCAACAATCATCTGTGCATACATACCAGAACCAGGTTGTTCCATTCTAGGGGTGGGAAAATATTCAGGGAAAATCAACTCATCACCCTGCACTTCTGTATTGGAAACTATCGCAATGACATAACTTTCCAATCTTTCTTTAACCAAATGCAGTGTTTTGTCTCTAAATGCTTGCTCCATCACCAAACCAATAACGGTTAATGCAGCCAGCAAGGCAATACTTGAAGTGAGTAAAACTCGCTTTGTCAGTGACACTTTTTGAGTCACAGATGCCATCAATTAACTGATTGATCGCATTCTATAACCTCGGCCACGCAGAGTTTCGATGTATTTTGTTTCGGGCTCAATGGCCGACAATTTTTTACGCAAACGACCAACAAAAACCTCAATCACATTACTGTCTCGGTCATAATCTTGATGGTAAATATGTTCGGTTAAAGTGGTTTTTGAAACCACTTCATTTTGATGATGCAACATATACTCCAAAACTTTATACTCATATGAAGTCAAATCAAGAACCTCTCCAGCCAGTTTAACTTCTTGAGTACTCATGTTCATGGTTAATTGACCACAAGCTATTTCTGGCGTAGTATTCCCTGTAGATCGACGCACCAAAGCATTTACTCGAGCCAATAATTCCGGAAAATGAAATGGTTTAACCAGATAATCATCAGCCCCTGCATCTAAACCCATTACCTTATCTTGCCAAGATCCCCTGGCAGTCAGAACTATAATTGGAAACTCAACCCCTTCTTGGCGTAAGGTCTGGATGACCTCCATACCTGATATTCTTGGCAAACCCAAATCAATAACCGCCACATCTGCTGGATATTCTTGACCCTTATACAATCCATCTTCACCATTGTCTGCAGCATCGACTACATAACCGGTTTCCTCGAAACGTTTAATTAAGGTATTTCTTAAGTTGTCATCATCTTCAATTATTAATACGCGCATACTTTCTTATTTTTCTTTGCTTTTAGTGTTCTTATTGATTTTAACTTGTCGGGATGGGGATTTTAAATTACTTTTTTGTAAGTCAATTTTCATCGCTTTTTTCGACGAAGAAAAACGATCAGGACTCACTTGATTTTGTTTTCGTTCACGCAACGAACTACCGCCTTTCTTATAATAACTTGAACGCGATTTTTTAGTGCTAAGTTGTTGATTTCCAGCTGGTTTATTAATGGTTTTTACCGTACCGGATGCCGTTAAAACCTTTATTTCATGCTTGCCATTAACCGTTTTTGCAGACAATACGCGACCTTCTTTCTTCGCTTGATTAACAGCATCATTTAAGCTGACCGCATTTTTGGCTTCAAGCTGCAGACTGAATAAACACAACAATAAGGTAATATATACTGTTTTCATCTGACCATTCTAGCTCACTTCGCTGAATTGCTGCTGAATCATTTGCCTCATATTTGTGATGGTATTTGCATAATCTTCAGAATTAAAAATGGCAGACCCCGCCACAAAAGTATCTGCACCCGCTGCAGCAATGGCTCCAATGTTATCTACTTTTACCCCACCATCAACTTCCAATCTGATCTCAAGACCAGATTGGTCAATTAATTGTCTAACCGTTCGCAATTTTTCCAAAGTGTTATGTATGAATGATTGACCACCAAAGCCAGGATTAACACTCATTAATAAGACCATATCCAATTTGTCCATCACATGTTCCAAAACATGAATAGGCGTTGCAGGATTAAGTACCAGCCCTGCTTGACATCCGCTTTCTTTAATCAAAGACAATGACCTATCAATGTGATCTGATGCTTCAGGATGGAATGTAATCATACTGGCACCTGCTTGTGCAAAATCAGCAATCATTCGATCCACGGGTTTTACCATTAAATGGACATCGATTGGCGCTGTGATGCCATAGGATCGCAAAGCCTCTAACACCAATGGCCCGATGGTTAAGTTTGGCACATAATGGTTGTCCATGACATCAAAATGCACCCAATCAGCACCCGCGTCCAATACCGCTTGAGTGTCTTCACCTAAACGAGCAAAATCTGCAGATAATATGGATGGTGCAATGATAAATTCAGTCATAACATACAGTTAAATCAATAAGGATAATGAAGTTTGTCATTGAGTGATATTATTGTCAACATTACCAGCCTTTTAAATCTTTTACTTTTTCCCATGACAATTGAATTTGTTTGGCCTTCTCTTCAGCCACTTTCATCATTTCAGGTGGCAAACCTTTTGAAACGAGCTTATCTGGATGGTGCTGGCTCATCAATCGTTTATAGGCTTTGCGAATGGTGCTTTTGTTGTCACTCTGTTCAACACCCAATACTTGATAAGGGTTAAAGGGCGCGTTTCTATTCACTGGCCTACTGTTGCTGCTTTGGTTGCTTGTACCGCGTTGGCCTTGCTGGTACCCACCCGCGCTTTTAAATCCGCGCATTTTCATCATCGCATACAATAATTGAACTGGGTAGCCAATTAAATGACAGGTGCGTTCAATCATTTCCTGCTCGTCCCTTGAAATCATACCGTCCGCTTCAGCCACATCAATCAACATTTCTAAAAAAATTTGTTTAAGTGACAATGAACGCCTTGCCATTCGGCCGAATTGGCTTAATGCCTTCTCAATGTTATAGGCGGGATCTTTACCTTGGTTAAACAGCTGAATGGCTTTTTGTCGCAAGTCATGATTGAGTTTCATGTGTTGCATAATCCCTTCAGTACGTTCTATTTCTGATGGAGAGACTTTACCGTCAACTTTAGCTAACTTTCCCATCGATAAAAACAAAGCATTAAAGAAACTCTCTTGAGTTAACTTTTTACTGTCACTGCTACTCGAACCAGAAATTGATCGCTCAATGCTATGACCTATCCAAGCCCCCAAAAGCATGCCAAACCATCCGCCAAATTTGTACCCCAACATACTGCCTATTATTATGCCCATATTATTTAATTGCTTCGCGTCTATACCCTAGTTAAAATACACCTTTGCTTTTATCAAGCCAATCCTATGGAAATTAAGTTAAACAGAATTCACCAAGGTAAAGTCAGAGATGTTTATGAAGTTGATGACAAACACCTTTTAATGGTGGCCAGTGATCGTCTCAGTGCTTTTGATGTTGTGTTACCCGACGTCATTCCGAACAAAGGGGCCTTGTTAACCCAAATTTCAAATTTTTGGTTTGAAATGATGCGGCCTATTATAAAGAATCACTTGACTGAATTACCAGTGGAACAAGTCATTCCAGATGCAGATGATGATTTAAAACACCGCGCTGTCGTGGTTAAAAAACTCAAAGCCTTGCCTTGCGAAGCCATTGTCAGGGGTTATATCATAGGCTCAGGTTGGAAGGATTATCAAAAAACGGGGGCTGTCTGTGGCATTGTTTTACCCGAAAACTTAAAACAAGCCCAAAAATTACCTGAAGCCATTTTCACGCCATCTTCAAAGGCTCAAGTGGGTGATCATGACGAAAACATCACTTTTAAACAACTAATCAATTTAATCGGTCTTGAACGTGCTGAGCAATTAAAAACGGTTTCAATGGCCGTTTATCAAAAAGCCAGTGAACATGCTGAAAAAAATGGTATTATTATTGCAGACACTAAATTTGAGTTCGGCTTAGATGAAAATGATGAACTGGTCCTGATGGATGAAGTTTTAACGCCTGATTCTTCTAGGTTTTGGAATGCCAGCAATTATCAAGTGGGTATCAGTCCTGAAAGTTATGACAAACAATTTATCAGAGACTATTTAGAAACCTTGGATTGGAACAAACAAGCACCCGGTCCGAACATTCCTAGCACACTGATTAATAAAACAGCAGAGAAATACCATGAAGCCTACAGAAAAATCACCGGTCAAACATTCTGATTCAATGAAAAGCTTAATGACTGAATATCATAAGTCACACATCAATCGAACCAACCAATTGATTCATTACCTCTGTGTCCCTCTGATATTTTGGTCTATATCAGCCTTATTGTGGCTGATTAAAATACCTGTGGTCATGAACTTAGCCTTGGTGGTTATGACCCTATTGATGATATATTATTTGTTTAAAAGCTTCAAAGTTTTTGCTTGTATGCTGATTTTTTCAACAGCCTGCTTAGCCTTAAACTACTGGTTCGAATCAAAATCAATGCCCTTGCTATGGATTGCTGTTGCTGTTTTTGTTTTGGCCTGGATAGGTCAATTTATTGGCCATCACATTGAAGGCAAAAAACCTTCATTTTTTAAAGATTTACAATTCCTTTTAATTGGCCCAGCATGGGTGGTCTTTAAATTTTTCAAAATTAAACTTTAACGACATCTTAAGTTTCAGGTGTACGCTAATTTACATTGGCTTAACACCCAACACCTATAATACAGGCTCTGAAATTACTGCATCATTCTGTTGGAAGTCTCTGTAGCACAATTAAACTGGCAACAAGCCAACAATTATACGCACTGGTTGAAGCACAGCCTGTTGCCTTTGTTGTTCATGCTTACTGTTCTGGTATTACCTAAACCTTGGGGCTTTGAGCCACTCAATACATTATCCACATTGATTGAAATAGAACTCAAAGCCAGTCCAACCGAACCCGTTGTTCCAATAAGTCCTGAAGTTAAAACTGAAGCTGAACCCATAGCTGAATCCAAACCAGAAAACAAACCTAAAAATCGAACCACAACAGTCAAGCACCCACCACAAAGGTCCATCAATAAGCCTCTCATAAGCTCAACTGGAAGCACACAATCTGAATCAAGCAAACAGACAAAAAACATAATAAACAGTGGTGATATTTTGTTGTCAGCAAAGAACAGAACCTCAATACACATTTCGACCGAATTCCAAGCCCGTGCTGTATCACCAAAAGATTTTTACATCCCCAGCCCTGAAATTGAAAATTGGTTAGACGATATCCCATTTTTGGATGAATCAGTTGACCGTCCCACCATTCAAATGAAGTTTTATGCAGAAGGTATTGAAGGCAGTGTGGAAAAGTTCTTTGATAAAATCACTGTCAGCAAAACCTTCACCACCAAATATGGCACCAAAATTCATTGTGCTCTGATTGGTGTCATAGCAGCCTGTGGCTGGAAATAAAATGTATACACCAGTTTTCGCTAAACTAAACTGTCTTATTATTTTGCCAATACTACCAAACCATTTGATACAGGTTTAATAAATTTCTGCCGAGGACTTTTTCAATCACCTCATCACTGTGACCATTGCGATGCATGTGCCATGCAATTAATTCCATTCGACGTGCTGAATTAAGCTCCGGTATAAAAGGTGGCCTATTGGGTGTTTCACCAGGAGCTGAAATACCAGCAGCAATTCGCCGTTCAACGTCTTTACGGACCATTTCTCGGTATTCAGGCCCATCGTTCACCGGAACCACGCCTTGATCACTGCCAATAGACACCTGGTCTTCACCACAAATATTAATGGCGTGATTAAGGTGTCTCAGTAAAACAGCAGCCGTGATTTCAGCATCACCACCTTCTAAGAAGGGCATCAAATAGATTCCAACAACCCCACCTTTATTGGCCACCGCTTTCAATTCAGCATCATCGTTATTTCTTGGGTGCCGATAGATGCTGTTACACCCTGTATGAGAAATTGTCATCGGGCGCGAAGCCATCGCGATAGATTCTGCCACTGTTCTTTGCCCTGAGTGCGACAAATCGACCAACACTTTATTGGCCTCCATCACGCCAAGGGCTGCTTGACCTAAAGTTGTCAAACCCCGGTTTTCTTTAACCAGCCCACCATCACCATATTGCGATGGCCCGTTGTAACTCATTTGCATATAACGCACACCGCGATTAGCGAAGTGAGTGATATTATCTAGCTTGTCACCAAACATTTCAGTTGATTGAAAACCCCAAATGATGCCCAGTTGTTGAGCTTTTTTTGCCGCCAAAACATCATCCCAAGCGGTGATTAACTGCAAATAATCACTGTATTTATTAATGATTTCCAATGAAGCATCCAACTTTTTATTTGCGGCATCAAAATCATCACCTGGATAAGCTGAAGTGGCATTAATCGCGGCCAAACCACTTTGCCGCACCAGTGCCAGAGTTTCACTGTCAAGTTCCTTGGCGTCTGCATCAAACAAACTGCACAGGCCATCAATTACCACTGATTCATTATATGGACTCCAATGACCTACTTGAACACCGGGTATTGTTTCAGGTTTCGTGTTGCAACCAACCAAGGTGCTTAACGCGGCCGCGCCTGAGATTTGAAGAAACTGCCTTCTACTGAAATCACTGTTTTGACTCATCATCTATGCCCTGTTTACCCTGTTTTATGAACTTTATAATTGTGCCACACATTCCACTTCAACTTTGGCCCCTAAAGCCAACCCACCGGTAGCGAAAGCACTTCGAGCAGGTAATTGAGTGAAGAATGGCGTATAAGCTTTATTGGCAACCTGCCAGTCATCGATGTTGGCCAGCATCAAAGTACACTTAGCGATGTCATCGAAATTCAGGTTATGCTCTTGTAATATAACGCCAATATTTTTCATGGTTTGGCTCATCTGTTCCTCGACCTTATCGCTGACCAATACCATGGTTGATGGCAAATTCCCCAACTGACCTGACAACCACAAGGTATCACCCAAAACCCTGGCTGCGGTAAAGGGTAGTTTTTCATTGTCGCCTAAGTAAACAAATTCACCATTCTTTATCACATGAGCAATGGCCAAAGTGTTTTTAATGTCCTCACTGGGGTCTTTGTCAAGAATCACTAAATTGGCAATTTTGCCGGCTACCACTTCACCATAAAGACCCTCAACACCTATTGCTTCTGCGCCATGGATTGTGGCTGCTTGAATGGCTTCCAATGGTGTAAAGCCAGCCTCATTTACCAGTAATTGCATTTCATGATGAATCAGTGGATATTCCATACCAAACATATCACTGGCACCATCCGTTCCAGCGGCAACCTTAATCCCATTTTCATGTGCCAGCCTGGTAAAAGCTTGACTCCATTGATGCATGAGTTCACCCCGCCTGCCTCGTTTTTCTTTGGTTCGCTCAAACACGGTCATGGTGGCGTCTAAAATGGCGCCATGTCGTTTCATGTCATTAATTAACGGTAGATAACGATCTAATTCAAATGATTCAGTTTGTTGTTCGGCCGTGATGTGTTCACCTTTGCGACGCAGCTCATAAAAATTATCAACCACTTCTGCTGAAAAATCTGCCGCATGAGACAAGGTTTCAACACCTGAATTAACAGCCTCATGAGGTTTAGCAGGTCCGACAAACGCATGCGACCAAACTTTCAAACCGTGTTTTTTTGCTGCTGAACTCAACATCTGAATCACATTGGTAGGTACTTTGGCATAAATTTTTATGCCCGTTGCTCCCGTACCTAATGCACGCAGCATCACAGCATCAAAATCAGTATTTTCATCAACCGCTTTCATCCAATCCACTTCTCCAGGCGTATGTCCCAAAGCAGAAGCGACGGTACGTGGGTCTGAAAAAAATGCTTGCCCTCCAATAATCACAGAATAATATATATCAGGTGATTGAATGGCATCAATTTCAGCCCGTCTTTTTAATGAACTCAACACTCGAGTGTCTCCGCCCATGTCACGTACGGCTGTGACCCCTCCTCTGAGCAGGTTGCGTAATCTTGTGCGTGTAATTTCATCATTATCACTGGAGTCTGGAACCGTAGCATGATGAACATGACTGTCAATTAAACCAGGCATCACGTACTTGTCGGTCATATCAAGAACGATGTCATTTTTTTCGGCCCGGATTTTCTTTTTGGGGAGTACCGCCTGTATCTTATTATTATTGATAATCAGGCTTTGGTTTTTGGTTACTTCAAGAGTCTGAACATCTATGATATTGATGTTTTCAAGAACAATTTTTTGTGCCCATAAAGTGTTTGGTGTACACAAAGTAAATCCCAGAAGTGCATAGATTGTTTTTTTCATTGGTTTTTTTCAATACAGAATCAGATGCAGTTATTTTGCACCCTAATCCCTTTGTTTTATACACCGTGTTGGTTTATAGTTTATCAACTATAAGTTGATAATGTATTTTATGAATAAAATTGAAGCCATGCGTGCTTTTTGTTTTGTAGCCGAACACCTCAGTTTTACCTCTGCAGCAAAATCCATGAACATATCAGCCACCATGGTCAGTCGGCATGTTAAAAAATTAGAGCAACATTTAGGTTGTTTACTACTCAAACGCAACACCAGAAAAGTGTTCCTGACCGATGCAGGTGAACAGTACCGACAACACATCAAGCCCCTACTCAACAAATTAGATTTAATTGAACATCAAATGCATGAGTTCAATGACAATGCGGTGGGTCAATTAAACATTTCAACGAGTCTTGAGTTTGGCGGGCAATATTTAGCACCATTGATTGCTCTTTATCGTGAGAAATATCCAAAGGTAACACTCAAATTAACCTTGTCAAACACACCCGTAGACTTATTTAACAGCGACATAGATTTGGTTTTTCGCATCGCTCCCACCTTACCTAATGCCAGTCACATTGCTCAGTCAATTTGTACATCCAGCCTATCTCTTTGGGCCAATCCAAACTATTTAAACCAAGCGGGCACCCCTATAAATACCGAGCAATTACGTGAACATAAGCTGTTATTTTTTAACCACAGTATTCGAAAAGATCATTGGCTGTTTAACCAAAATGGTGAAGTCTTTGCAATGAAACTACCTTGGGATTGGACGTCTAATAACGGCCGCTTATTAAATGAAGCTGCGGCCACAGGGCAAGGCATCATTCAAGCACCCAGATATTCAGTTGCACCTTACGTTGCAGCGGGAAGTTTAATTGAAGTCATGCCTGAATTTGCAATCAAAAACCTAACAATTTCTGCGGTTTACCCTCATCGTACTGAACTGTCTAATAACATCAAAACTTTTGTAGCAATGGCCAAAGAATACTTCAAGAACAGGCCTGTTCAATAAAACACCTTACAGCAGCTCCTAGCAGGGGTTTAGCCGCCAGCTGTTAATAGCAATTTAATTAAAATGTTTGCAAATTGTTTCAAATGCGATTAATTTGATGCAACCATTTTATTCAGTTAGCAACAGATTGACATTTATGAGGCTTACAAAAACATTCGCTCTTTTAGGTCCAGGTATTGTTTGGGCCGCTACCAGTATTGGTGTTTCTCACATTGTTCAGGCTACACGTGCTGGGGCTGATTTTGGCTTTGCACTCTTGGGCTTTATTGTGTTGGCTCATGTGGTCAAATACCCTTTCTTTTTATTTGGCCCCAAATATGCAGGATTGACTGGAAAAAGTTTGCTGGATGGCTATAAAACCATTGGTAACTGGGCATTTTATCTGTTTTTATTTCTGACCTTCGTTACCATGTTTTTTGTGCAATCAGGCGTCACCATAGTCACCGCTGCTTTGGCGATGAATCTATTTGGTGATGTCTTATCATTATCCCAATGGGCGGCATTGATACTTGTTGCGGTTTGCACTGTACTTACCATCGGTCATTACAAATTGTTAAGTACCTTGCTAAAATGGATGATGTTGATTCTAGTAATCTCTAGTATCATTGCCTGGTTTGCTGCGGTTCATCGTCTAGGCTTTACCCCTTCTGGTCAAGCACCTGTCATCTCTTTGAGCACAGCCGCAAGTATTGCCTTTATAGTGGCCTTGATTGGTTGGATGCCAACCTCTATAGAAATCTCTGTCTGGCACTCTATTTGGACCACCATTCGTGTTGTAAAACCAGGATCGACATCAGCCCAAAATGCCACCACTGATTTTAACATTGGCTACTTTTTCAGTTTCATACTGGCCATTATCTTTTTATGGTTGGGTGCCCTACTGATGTTTGGACAAGGTGATGGCTTTGCCAATTCAGCGGCTGCTTTTGCCGGCCAATTAGTCGGCATGTATAGCCAAGCTTTAGGCGACTGGAGTTGGTTACTTATGGCGATTGTCACCTTCGTGGCGCTGTTCTCAACCACCTTCGCAGTGGCTGATGGTTTTCCACAGGTTTGGAAACGTGCAGCCCTCCTAGGAAATGACAGGACTGCAGAAAAAACCAACCAAACTTACCTACTTACATTGGCCATACTGGCTGTGGGTAGTTGGTGGATTATCAGTTACTTCAGTCATGACATCAAAGCTTTGCTTGATTTTGTGACCACTGTTTCATTTGTCAGTTCACCAATCTACGCTTGGTTAAACTATAAAGTCATGATGGGAGCCGATGTTCCTGATTCACAAAAACCCACCGGGTGGTTTAAAGCCTATACCTTTGCTTGCTTAACACTCTTAACGCTGTTCAGCGTCTTTTATTTATGGTGGAAATTTTTATCTTGATAAATTCAGTATCATGGTTAAATCAGAACCAATAACTGAAAAACCAATATAAGCACCGACCTAACTGACATCTATTCCCTTCAAGCTATAATGCTCTGTTCATCTATCGATAAGGTTTTGATAATCCCTCAGGTTGATTTTTAAATCGACGATGCACCCACAAATATTGTTCCGGGTGATTTTTAATCTGTTGTTCGAACAATTGATTGATATGATCCAATGCCCCTTGCTCACCCATGTCTTTCAGCATTGTTATCTCAGGCAATATTTCAATCCGCCACTGGCATGGTCCCGTTCTGAAACAAAACCAAGGCATAACTTTGACCTTTTTTTGAGATAATTTATAGGTCCCAATCGTGGTTGCTGCGGGCCGTCCAAAAAAATCAGCAAACTTGATTTGATATGAAAAATTCTGGTCAGGTGCGTAATAAACCGGATGTCCTGACTTGATAGAAGCCAACAAACTGCGGATGTTTTTCTTATCAATTAACTTCTCTACGAAACTTAATCTCGCTGTTTCTAAATGTGCTTCAAGCAATTTATTATTGTGCTGTCTTGCCAACATGTGTCCAACGGGTACTTGGATCGCTTTAAGCTCATGGTTCAACCCCCTGATCCCCCACTCAATTGAGGTGGTGTGACAACTTAATAATAAACACCCTTGACCGGATTTCATCACATCAATTAAATGATCAAGGCCAACCACATCAAATTGACCAACAACTTGTTCTTGTTCCACCCACAAAGCCGCCAGCATTTCCATCAGACCTTGCCCAGTAGAAATTAAATTTTGTTTTAATAATTTTTTAGCTTGTTGCCGATTCAAATCAGGGAAACAAATTGAAATATTAGTTCGAGCAATCGCTTTTCTCGAGTTAGGGAAATAATATAAAAGACAACCCAAAACCCTACCAATACGCATTTGTGTTGATAATTTTCGTTTGGCTAACCATTTGGCCAGCCTGACTTGGGCCTCAGTCCTGCTTTTGCTGTAACTCATAAAGTTTTGCGTATTTCAGATAGGCATAATAACTATTCAAGGTGGCATTGATCACACCTGCCACCCCATTAAAAACCTGTCGCTTGATAAAATATTGGCGAAAAAAGTAGAACACTGGATAAAAAAACAGCCTTAGTGGGCTACAACGTTTTCCTCGGTCAAATTTCTGTTGTGCTGCCAGTGCTGAATAGCGATTTATTTTTTCAAGTTTGACTTGAATAGAAGTTTCACCATAATGCTTAAACGGTGCATAAAGCTTTTTTACCACACCTTCCACTTTGATTGACTCATGTACCAAATCTTGACTCATATGAGATTTACGCTTATCAAACAGCCGAATAAACTCATTGCGTTTAACCCATGGATGAGCCCAATGCCAGAACACCCATTCAACCCTAGGTAAATTATAAGCATCCGCTTTCGGTTGCTTTGTCTTCCACCGTTTTATTTTTTTAATTGATTTAGGAATCAAACACTCATCGGCATCCAATAACATAACCCAGTCATGTGTGGTCAAATCGATGGCATCTTGTTTTTGTTGTGAAAATCCCTTGAATGATTGTTGTTTCAAAACCACGTTCTTTTGCTGCTTAATAAGCTCAATCGTGCCGTCCTCGCTGTACGAATCTAGCACCACAATTTCATCCGCCCAAGATAAACTCTGAAGACACTTCACAATGGTTTTTTCAGAATTAAAACAGGTAACAACGGCACTAACTTTGTTCATGTTTCACTCCTATAAACAATGAAATAATCAGCCACCATAAACATATTGACCAAAATGATGAAAACAATGAATATAACGAGACCACCGGTAATAATGCGGCCATTAATGATACACCAAATGGCCAAACTTGGTTGTTTTGAAAATATGCTCGGCTGTACCTAACTATCAAAACCAACATAGCTACTATTAAAATAAAACCAATCGTACCTGTTTCAGCCAATATTTCCAATACCCAATGATGTGCATGCAAACCACCACTTTTTTGAGCCACCCAAACATCATCACTTTCTGCATACTCATCATAAGCTTTTCTAAAAGCCCGTGCACCCACACCATTTATCGGGTGATCTTGGTACATATTGATTGCTGTTTTCCAAATAGGTAAACGATCGGCTAATGCATAATCCAATGCTTGCAAATCTCCTTGAAACAGCTGAACTGATCGATCCACCCTTTGTTGAAAATCCTCAGATATAAACCACAAAGCCATCATTCCTATGACACCTAAGCTCATAACTTTAAGCATTAACACCAAACGCCGGCCTTTGACATGTTGCCACCAAAACATCAATAAAACAAATACCGCCATCAACCAAGCAGAACGGGTGCCACTTAACAGCACAACAACGATCACCAATGGCACCACCAGCCACCTCATCCAAGGTGGAAATTGATATGATTGAATCAAAATCAAAGGCAAGAACAAAACCAACACAGGACCCAATTTAACATTTTGTCCAAACACACCCGTTAACCGACCTGGGTAAGACTCCAGCCCTAAAAGATTATAGCCCATGCCTGCTTGTATCAAGGCATCTATGGACCAAACGATCATCAGTATGACCACCCATTTGACGACTATGGTGAGCAGTTCATTTGATTTTGGGTGACTCAAAAGAAGTATACCCATTAAGTAAAATCTCACTGAAGACAAACTGACTAACCACGATTTCTCAGGCCAATAAGAATCCACTGAAGATATAACTGCCAACAGCAAGAAGCCCAAATAAAACCATGAAAATGACCTGAACCAGGTTTGTGATTTTATATGGGAAAATTGTTTAATTAATTGGAACAAACCCCAAACAGCTAATACCATTATAGGTACTTCGGATAAACGAGCAAAAGGCAATAAACCGATTACTGAAACAAAACAAACAACCATAGACTGATCAGATAAACTAAGGCGGTTTTTGCTTGAATTTTCCATCACACTTGACCCACTGTTTCATCATATAGGGCCAAAGTTTGGTCAAACATGGTTTCATTTTTAAATGAATTGTGTGGTTTGACAATCGGTGCCTGTTGTAAAAATTGACTAATCTTATCAGATAAATCAGTCACATGATTATTCGGAACCAATCCTTGCGGATACAATTGATTCATTACTTCTGATACCCCTCCGTGATCATATGCCACTACGGGTTTACCCACTGACAAGGCCTCTAAGACTGTGCGCCCAAAACTTTCAGGCTTTTTATTGGTTGATACAACTAAATCAACTGACGCATAAAGGTCTGGCATGTTACGAACCACCCCCAGCCATACAACCTTTTCCACCAGTCCATTTTCAACCAGCGTTTTGTTAATTTTTTGACTGTATTTCGATTCATTGGGGTTAGCTGTCAGTAGTAAACGTACATTTGATTGAGAACATTTCAACCACTGCAGTAGATTCTCAACCCCTTTTACCGGTGACAAACGACCCGGCAACAAGACTTTTTTCCACTGGTTAAAACACTTGTATTGTGAAGTGATGTTTTGCTGCCATTGTTTACTTGCTTGCCGTCCATATTGAAACTGTGGATCTATGCCACGATAAATGACTACAGGTTGTTGTTTAAGATAGGTTTTAAAATGTTGCTTCAAATAGTCTTTTGCAACCTCTGAAACGGCGATTACACGATCACCACGCGCCATCACTGAAGAGTATTTGCTGATTGAATGCAAGCCATGCAAGGTGGTAATAAAACAAGGCCTGTTGCTGACATTTTTTAAGGCTAAATAACAAAGCCATGCAGGAACCCTCGATCTGGCATGAACCACATCAACAGCATTCTCCAGCATAATTTGTTTAATCTTTGAAATTGAGCTTAAGGTGGCCAACGATTTTTTTTCAACATTAAGCCTAATGTGTTTGATTCCGTGGTGTTCCAAAATCTCAACCATAGAACCACCATTTGAGACCACAATGGGAATATGACCTTGTTGTTTGAGGTATATTGAAAATTCGATGGTACCGCGTTCCACACCACCAACATGCAAACGTGGCAACACTTGCATGATGGTTAACCTTCTTTTATGAGATTGTATTTTTGTGTCTTCAGATTGAGTCATTGAGCCTCACTGAGGCATATAATCATTGGGCCAAAGTTTACTTCAAGCAAAAAATCAATCAAGATCTAAAATGTATTTAGCACCACAGTATTCACACACAGCTTCACCTGTTTTTTCCAAAGGCAAATAAACCTTGGGGTGTGAATTCCAAATGGCCATATCAGCTCCAGGGCATGATACCGGTAAATCTTGTTTTTTAACGTGATATACTTTTTCTGTATTGGCAGCTTTATCGTTCATGAATTATCCTGATTTCAAATCATTGTAAAAATCATAACAGCATTTTGCTGTTAATGATGAATCATCGCCTGTTTTCTTACATATCAGCTATGCAAGAATTGAACCGAACACTATAATGGGTTGGGTATTATAAACCGTGTAATGAGTTGAATAAAGTAAATCTGTGTTGGGTCTTATCCGATGGGCAAAAAGGTCATGAAATTCAAAGCATGACATTGGCCCAAGAACTGTCATCGCAAGTTAACTTATATCAATTTATGTTGAAACAACCTTGGCAATTTTTCACCCCCAGAAGAATGCCTAAATTTCAGTTTGCATTAACCTGGAAAGACCAAGCACCTGTAACCAGCCAACCGCCCAATGTCATTATCACTACAGGCCGTAAAGCCGCAGCTGTTGGCAAACATTTAAAAGATCAATTAAAACGCATCGGCCACAATTGCACACACCTGCAAATCCTTAACCCAAAAGACAACCTAAGCCAATATGATTTGGTGTTAATTCCCCAACATGATGAAGTTTGGGGACCTAACGTGATTAATTTTCAAGGCAGCATTCATCCGTTTAATCAGCATTGGTTTAAACAGTCAAACAAAGAATTGAGTACTTACATTGCAATAATCCTGGGCAACCCACAACCCAAGTATTTCATTTCAGAGTTCCAAGCTGAAATCGCATACATTCGTTCAAGCTTTCCAACCACACCCCTTTATTTTTGTGGTTCTCCGAGGCTTGCCAAAGACACCAAAAATACCATAATGAGTTTAGTGGAAAGCCAAGATAAAATTTGGCTCAATCAACTCGATGGCCCCAATCCCTATAGAACCTTATTGAAAAGCGCTAAAAAATTATTTGTCAGTTCAGACAGCATCAACATGATCAACGAAGCTTGTCAGAGCAACACTCCGGTCAGTCTATTAGCCAGTCAACTGACGCCTTCACCCAAACATCAAAGATTCATTCATTCAATTCAACACCGACTGTGCCTTTTAGATTCTCTAGAAATGGGTACTCCCTGTGATTTTGCTTTGAACCAAATCAAGCACCATCCCCTGCTACAATCAACCTTCAAGTAAAACCATTCAATAATGAACGACCAATGGTGCAGAATCATTTAGGTATAAAAAAAGCAGCGGTCAACGCTGCTTTTTTTTACAATCCAATGAATTGATTTAAATTTTATGGAACACAATCAATCACTAAATCTGAAATATCATTGCCTGATATAGTGCCAGAACCACCCGCTGAGATTGAGCAACTGGCTAATGTTTGTCCAATAATTTGAATACTGTAACTGGCACCATCTACTAACTGATAACCAAAAGTAAAACCACTGGCATTAGTCGCATCCACTTCTAAATCAAGAATATCACCACCCACAGATAATCTAAGAGTTATATCTGAAGCTGGATCAACTGTAGGAAAGTTATTTACCAATCCAGAAACCGTATAAGTAACCGGCAATAACTCAATTGTAATATCAGTATTCAATTGAAATTGATTTTGTCCACCATTCAATAAATCACCATCATCAGTAGCAATTAAATTAACCGTTGCTGATCCGCTGGAACCATCTTGCATAAGTAACCACAGGTCACTCACATTTGAACCAATAATCAAATAATCAATAATTGGATCACCGGTTGCACCTGGTGCAATTTCAAAACTAAGGGATTGATTCTCATAGGGTCCTGCCGATACACCTACCAGAAAATCGTCCCAGGTATACACACTGCTCGTGGGTGCTTGTGTACTTCCACTAACCAAAGCAGAACAACTGACTTCAGAATCGCCAGCCAAAGGAGTAGGGTCTAGAACCAAATGCGTACAGCTGACTCCAAAACTTGGAGCATCATTAACTGGCATGATGTCTACTTCTAAAATCAGAGTATTTGAAAATACATTAAAAATATCACTGACTTGGATTGAAATAAACTCGGTATTTTGCGAATCCGTAAATTTATCGGGCTGAGGCGTCACAGTAAAAGTGACATCATAAATACCCGGAGAACTTTGTTGTACAGATACATTCGAAAAATCAACTTTATCGTTATAACTTAAAATCGTTTGTTCTACATAATTGGCAGAAAAGTTGGCACCTGATTCGTCTTCAATTCTAAAACTTAAAACCTGACCCGTCTGATCGTCTTCAAGAAATGTGTTGATTGAGTTGTTTAACCAAGACAGTTCTGGCGCTTCATTTTCTGAAACCATCACTTCTTTGTCTATGGTTTCAATTGCAACAAAATCATTGGATTGGTTCTTAACAAATACCGCAGCCAACATACTGATATTTTCATCCAGCAATGATTGTGACGAAACCGTACGACTGATTGAGAATTGTGCAAACTCACCCGCTTGTAAAACAACATTCCTCGCACCATAGCGATTAGCGATGTTTTGACCACAGTCTACATTTGGTAATGATTGGTTGATGCAATCCCAACTCACAGTAGAGTTACTGTAAAACGCGTCATTTTGTAAAGAACTTTCTGAAACATACTCAAGCAAATCAAATTCCAAAGCAATACTTGAATTGTTTTGAACAATAATCTCGTAATCAACTGGCTGACCCAAGACAACTAGGTTTGGCACATTAACGTATTCAACGGTAAACGCTATTCCCGCCTCAAAACCGGTAGCAAAAATAACGTCACTGAAAAAACCACTGGTTTTAGTAGCACAGGCAGCCTGACCACTATTAACCCCAGTATGAATTATTTGATTGGGCACATCATATTGAACACTTTGGGTAACCGGCAAAGCAACACCAGGCCCATCGTTTGCATCAGTGACTATTGCCGCCAATCCATTAACGACTAAACCAGATGACGTGTGACAAATAATAGGGTCGTTTACAAAAAATTCTATTTCATTCCCTGCCAGATTGTAATTCACCTCTTCAAACATATCCAAAGCAGCGGAATTGTTGAATGAGACACTTACAGCTAACGCGCTGTTAGCCGCCATTATAGTTAATAATGTAATCAGGGTTTTCCCCAATACAAAATATGATTTGTTCATTATTTTGGTACCTATCGATTGAGTTACGTTTTTTAGTTTTGTGGTTTTCTCTGTGAATTTTACTTGTTTTTCAAAAACTGGTGTTAAAACTTTGTTATAACTGCCATTAATTACCATAAAAAAACACCTTTTTGTGACTCATCAACCATTTTACAGCCCAAATTTTAGCCATATTGTTGTATATTTGTCAGCTTCTTATTATTGAGCAAACACATGATTAAAAAGCTGACTCTATTATCTATGGTTTTAATGTTTTCATTGGCACAGGCTAAATCACCAGATTTAAGTTCGATGACCGATGAAGAAAAACGGGTAACAGGACTGAACAAATTATCACCCAAAGAGTTGAATGCATTGTCAGATTGGATCAACAACAAGCAATTAATTATTGAACGCGAAACCAGAGAGAAAAACGCTGGGTTTGAGGCCCGCATCCAAAGTGAATCTCGACGCGAAGTTAAGGCCAAATTGGAAAAAACATACAATGACAAATTAGGTGACACTTATTATGAATTGGACAATGGACAAATATGGAAACGTGTTTCAAGTGGTACAATATTCTTAAAAAAAGGCGGTCGACAATTAATTACTATTGAACCTGCAATGATGGGTTCATGGTTAATGAAAGGAGACAGTAACAGAGGTGTTAAAGTTAAACGAATTAAATAACTCAAAATAAAACCATGATAAAAAATATATTTACCATAATATTAATTTCTATTTCGCTTCAAGCTCAAGCCCAAGTTCCTGCTGATGTGGGTTTGGAATTGGTAGGCAATGTCAGTGACAATGTTGGGGTTAGACATGCAAATGATGGAAGCAATCGACTGTTTGTTATCACACAAGATGGCGCCATTCGAATTATCGATGCTCAAGGCAATTTATTGCCCACACCCTTCATAGACATTGACGCCAAAGTTAACTCAAATGGCAATGAACAAGGGCTACTAGGTTTGGCATTCCATCCTAATTACAGCCAAAACGGTTATTTTTATGTGAATTACACCAAATCGGGCACCAATTCAGGTGACACCATTATTGAAAGGTATGAAGTTGATGCTTTGGATGCCAATCTAGCCAATCCCAATTCAGGAGTTGTACTGATGAGGGTCATACAAGACTTCTCCAATCACAATGGTGGCAACATAGAATTTGGCCCCGATGGTTATTTATACATAGGCATGGGAGATGGTGGTTCTTTTGGGGACCCTAATTCCAGAGGTCAAAATCTGGGGTCAGTACTTGGTAGCATGATGCGGATTGATGTCGACAACAACAATGCTCCAAATCATCCAGCGCCTGTACTTAGTTCCGATCATGCGTGCCCACAAGATGGCAACAACTACGCCATACCGGCTGACAACCCCTTCGTTAACACATCAGGCGCCTGTCCAGAAATATGGTCATATGGATTAAGAAACCCTTGGCGCTGGAGCTTCGACAAAGACACTGGAGATTTATACATCGGTGATGTAGGGCAAAATTCATGGGAAGAAATCGACTACCAACCTGCTAATAATGCAGGTGGTGAAAACTATGGCTGGAAATGCAGAGAAGGTTTTAACGCCTATGGAGGATGTCCTGACTCCCTTGCTTACACACCTCCAATATTAGAAAAGAGCCATGCAAACAGTCGTTGTTCAATCACAGGTGGCTACCTGTACAGGGGGCCTGTTGCCAGTATTCAAGGTCAGTATATTTATGGCGATTATTGTTCAGGACAAATTTGGTTCGCTACCCCAGGTAACGAATCCAACCTAACCGAACCTTGGATCGAATCTGAATGGTCTATTCCTGGCGGCGTCTCTTTCCAATTTGCATTAACCAGCTTTGGTGAAGATGAAACTGGTCATGTTTATATTGTTAAGCGAGGCGGTGAAATTTACCGCATCAC
>Ga0209344_10002437_pt1 | contig 20683 bp, 21 predicted proteins | sample Cruoilmetagenom6_FD_187293 | JGI IMG/M metagenome (GOLD analysis project Ga0209344, IMG submission 187293) | Oil polluted marine microbial communities from Coal Oil Point, Santa Barbara, California, USA - Santa Barbara Oil Seep Sample 6 (SPAdes)... | ecosystem: Environmental > Aquatic > Marine... | reverse complement strand
TACCAAACTACCAATTGCAATGCCCATTCCGCCAAGTCTTACGCCACAAAACACGTTTGTACTTAGTTGTTTTACTATTGCTTTTTTCTGAGTACCAACGCCCATAATGCCACTCCATCGATGGTCTATTTCAAAAGGGGTTTCTGGTAAAATAGTGGTTTTTAAAAGTTCCTCTAGTTTGTTTTGAATGATTGCTGTTTGTTGTAATTCGGTGGTTTCTTCGGTTTTAAAATCGAGGTTTCTTCCGCCACCAAATAAAATTCTATCATCAATATTTCTAAAATAATAATAACCTTTATCTAAATGAAAAGTGCCCTTTATATGTAGGTTTTTTATTGGTTTGGTGATTAAAACTTGTGCTCTTGCTGGTTTTACTTCTGCAATATCTAATTGCGAAGCAAAGCCATTGGTTGCTATTAATAATTTGAAAGAAGAAAAGGAAAACGAATTGGTTTCTATTTTTACAGCGTTAGCATCTTCTGAAAAACTGGTAACCGATACATTATTTAAAATTTTAATGCCTTTGACAAGCACTTTTTGAAGCAGAGCATCCATCATTTTACCTGTATCAATCTGCCCTTCAAACGGATTGAAAATATAATTTTCTTGTATGTTTTTAAAACCGAAGCTATTGCTTTTTAAACTAAAAACGTTTGCGTTAAAAACAGGTTTTAACAAATTATTTACGGCTTCTTTTTTAGAAACACATTCTTGAAACAAGCTAGTATCTTGTTTCGTGAATAACTCATAACCTCCTAACTGTTGGTAGTTCATTGTTTTGTCTCCTAAAGTGTTTCTTAGCAGCTGTAAGCCATTTACACGTTTTTTTACAAGAGCTATAACTTCTTGTTCTGTATGTATGTTTAAATCGTCTAGAATTTCGCTTAGGCTACCAAAACAGGAAAAGCCTGCATTTTTGGTACTTGCTCCTTGAGGCAAGATTCCTTTTTCTAGAATTAGAATTTTTGCTTTTGGGAATTTCTCTTTTAGGTGCAACGCGCAATTCAATCCAACAATACCACTACCAACAATGGTGTAGTCTATGTTGGAGAGCCATGTTTTTATTTCCCAATACGATACGTTCATGATGCTAATTTAGGATTTTAATTGGAAATTCTAATCTGTGTTAAGGATTGAGCAATTGTTGGAGCTCCTCGCAGAGAGCGACTTGTGAAAGCCTGACTTTTGCTTTCTTAAAAAAGCAAAAGTAACACCATAAAACTGGACTAACAAAGCTATGTTTTATAAATAAAAAAGCTCCGAAAGCAATTTCGGAGCTTGAATAAAAAGGAAAATAAATTATTTAATGATTATTTTCTTAGTGGTTTTACTTCCGTTACTTTCTATATTTAATAAATAGATTCCAGAAGATAAATCGTTAACATTTAGTGTTCTTATTGCGGTTTTGCTGTTATTAAACTGGTTATAAACGCGTCTTCCTCTAATGTCAAATATCGAAATATTAAGATCGTCTGTATTGTTTGATTTAATATGAAGCGTTCCTTCTGTTGGGTTAGGATAGATAAGGAATGTATTTGTATTGAAATCATCTACGCTTAATTCGGTTAAAACATTTACCGTGTAATCTTCTATTTGTCCCCAGAAACCAGTTTCGCATGGTCCAAAATCGTTATTAACATTATCTGTGTTTTTCATACCTACTCGCATTCTAGTAGCTCCTAAAACCGCATCTGTAGGTACCGTAATGGATAATCCAGATCCTGAAGTAGGTTGATCTACAACATTATTTGCTGTTCCTAAATCATATTCCTCTCCTGGGTCATTAAAACTACAATTCTGGTTCCAATCAATCCAAACTTTATTCACATAGAAATAAGCACCATTAGAATTCACATGTACCGTAATCTCGTGAGACGAATTTCTTTGGATATCTGTAGAAATAGAAGTGAAATCTTGATACGGATCATCTGCACTTGCTGCTGTAGTAACATTATTAATTGTATTAAATACTACTCTAGTAATCCTGTCAGCATCTGTATTAGTAGCAGCAGACGCACAAACGCCATCGGCCACCGTCAACATTGCTGTTGCTGTTTTAACTACAGATGGAGCAGTTGCTGTAACGGTTATTGTGTAATTTCCAGGAGTTTCGCCCATAAGACCAGATACCTCCATTGTAAATGTACCATCTGCATTTATAGATGTAGGTGTAAAAGCAATATTTGCTCCAGGTAATGCTGGTGCTATTGCAGCTGTAAATGTTGTGTTTTCAGAAAAACCGTTAGAAGTAACATAGTTAAAATCATAACTTACAGCATCTAAATTACATGCAGATTGGCCGCCAGTTAAATTACTTATACTGAAATCGGAATCATTAGAAAGGGAGAAAACATCTGTAATCGCATAAAAAATATTATCTGCAGCTTCTACTAAAATTCTTGAATTATTATTTGCGGTAATATTTGGTACTGTTATAGATGCAGTTCCAGTATTTGCTACTCCGGATGCTAATGTGGTATTAAAGTTTGTACCACCATCTGAAGAGAATAATATATTTACGGTTTGGCAATTAATGGTTGCATTACTAGATTCACCAACGACCCAATTTACGGTTTGCGTGCTACCAGGAGCCCAAGTTGGAGGTGTAGCAACTGTAAACGGCGCTACATTTTCTACAGTTACTGTCATTTCATCTGACTTAGTGTTTCCTGCCACAGCAGCATTATCTCTCACGGTAAATAAGAATCCCATGGTTCTAGCAACAGATGGAACGACTTCCCAAGTGGAAGCTAAAGAGCCAGATAATACGGTATTAAATTCTGGAAAATATCTAACAGGTACGACTTTTGGATCTAGAGATCTAAAGGTTGGTCCGCCAGTATTAGTTGATTCTGGAGGCATTGGTGCTGCAGCAGTATCATTTTGTTCCCAAGAATAGGTTAATGTATCACCATCTCCATCTGTTCCAACTCCAGTAAGTTTAAATGCGGTTGAAGGAGGAATAGCATAATCTGTTCCTGCAGCAGCTGTTGGAGCAGTATTTCCAGTTGAAGTTACAGTACCACAAGTACTACCCGATCCAGCAGAAATGTTAATCCACATTTCTTTAATGTTTTCACCATGAAAATAATCATCACTATTACTTTGTACATTTGGCGCGCAAATACCTGCATATCCCATAATAGACGAAGCACTTCCTGGTTCTACAGAAACAGAACTTCTATTACAACTATTATTTTGTGTATGGTTTCCACCAAACTGGTGTCCCATTTCGTGTGCTACATAATCAATATCAAAAGCATCACCTACCGGTGCTCCGGAACCCGTTACACCTCCTGCTTTAATTCCGGTACAAGGAGAATTTAAATATGCAACTCCACCGCCTCCAGTACTAAAAACATGTCCGATATCATAATTTGCAGAACCGATATTAGTATCGCATTCTGTTTGGTTTTCCCCTAACATAGCACCACCACTATTATTGGTGTAGTTATCTGAATTCACATCTGGTCCTAAGTTTATAATACTTGTATTATCGACCATTACCATGGTTAGTCCTAAGTCACGAACATACACACCATTTACACGATTCATTGTAGTAGTCATAGCAGCCATAACACCTCCAAGGGTTCCGCCATGATATTGCGCATACTCTACAGTACATGCTAAGGCTAATCTATAGGTTCTTAATTGTCCGTCGTCTGCATTTCTAAGCGCCATATATTCTTCATTAGAAATACCGCTTTTTTCCATTACAGATTCTGTTTCGCAAATAAATGCATCCGAGTTTATATCTCCTTCCGAATTAATAAATGCGATATATGTTTTTAAATCTTTCGAATATGGTTCTATAAAAATGGTTTTCTTTTCGGATAAAATCATACCACTTAAACCTTTTTGCGGCGTAATTGTTAAACGAAGTTGCGCTGCAGGATTTTCTACACCCACACCAACATAAGTCTTAATTTCAGGAAATTTAGCCGCTAAAACTGGATCCATAATGGATACCTCACTAATTCTGAAAGACTCAAAATCACCAGTAGCATTTGGAAAGGCAGCAACAACATTGGATGTTTTATCGTATGATTCTTTCTTTGGAGAATGCTTTAAAGCATTCGATAGTTCTTGTACATTGACCTGAAACAAAGTAGATTTTTGAGGAATTTCTTTATAAAACTGAACCTCGTTGACATCCATTTTTGCCGCACTTGCGGGAGACCAAATAGAAGATTTTTTTTGTGCAAACCCACCTATTGAAAACATTAGCACTGTAAAAAGCAAGCAAACATTTTTTAAGTATTTTTTTCTCATAATAAAAAGTCTTATTTTAATCTTTTAAAGTTAGTCTGATATTTCTAAAACACAAAAGTTTTAGAGTTAATTCTTAAAATACTATGCCTAATAATGAAAAAAATGTATTTATTTAACATATTATTCTTTGTTTTGTTCCTCACGACAGCGTGTAAAACCAGTAAAGAAGGTAACTTACACACTAATTTAAAAACAATGGATTCTACTTGTCCCGATGATGGTATTTGTTCTTTGGAAGTGATTAAAAGCAAATCTTTAGAGATAAAACAAGATGCTATTGGTGCATTATATCCAGTTTTAACGGAAGGAAACTCAAATGTTTTAAAGTTTAGCTATAAAAGAAATGAAATTGCAAATACACAAGATGGACAGTATAGCGAAGTCATTTATGCCGAATTACCTGAAAACATAAAAGACATCGAACTTAATGATGCTGATTTAAGTACGGTAAAATTATTATTTGCTAGACTTTGTTTCTGTAGAGGGCAAACCGGTTATTATAATGTATCCAAAGGGAAATTAGAAATTCAGAAAAAGGAAGATGGCACTTTTAATTTTAAGCTTCAATTTAAAATAGATGAAGTACCACAAATTATTACTTTAATAGATACATCCTTTAGCCCCAAACTAAGGTATAAAAAAACTCCGAAATTGCTTTCGGAGTTTTTTGTTTCCCATCTTTAAGGGAATGTACTATATTTTAAAACTTCTAGTCTAAAATCTAGAAATAGACTTTTAATTAGTCTTCTTCTTCTTTTGGTTTCATTACAAAATCTTCCATAAATTTAGTCGTATAATTTCCTGCTAAATAATCTGGATGATCCATTAATTGTCTATGAAAAGGAATGGTTGTTTTTATTCCTTCGATAACGAACTCGTCTAAAGCACGTTTCATTTTATTAATAGCTTCTTCTCTAGTTTGCGCCGTTGTAATTAACTTAGCAATCATAGAATCGTAGTTTGGTGGAATGCTATACCCTGCATACACGTGCGTATCTAAACGAACTCCGTGTCCGCCTGGCGCATGTAATGTTGTTATTTTTCCTGGCGAAGGTCTAAAGTTGTTATAAGGATCTTCGGCATTAATACGACATTCTATAGAGTGTAACTGTGGTAAATAGTTTTTACCAGAGATTGGCACTCCTGCAGCTACTAAAATTTGTTCCCGTATCAGGTCAAAATCAATTACTTGTTCTGTAATTGGATGCTCTACTTGTATACGCGTATTCATTTCCATGAAGTAGAAATTTCTATGTTTATCTACTAGAAATTCTACCGTTCCTGCACCTTCGTATTTAATGTATTCGGATGCTTTAACAGCAGCTTCACCCATTTTTTTACGTAAGGCTTTGGTCATAAAAGGAGAAGGTACTTCTTCTGTTAATTTTTGATGACGACGTTGAATAGAGCAATCTCTTTCGGATAAGTGACAAGCACGACCAGTAGAGTCTCCAACAATTTGAATTTCAATATGGCGAGGCTCTTCAATAAGCTTTTCCATATACATATCATCATTACCAAATGCTGCTTTAGATTCTTGTCTTGCAGAATCCCAAGCTTCTTTAAGGTCTTCGGCTTTCCAAACGGCGCGCATTCCTTTTCCACCACCACCAGCGGATGCTTTAAGCATTACTGGATATCCTGTTTCTAAGGCTGTTTTTTCGCAATCAGCAAAATCTTCTATTACACCTTCACTTCCAGGTACACATGGTACTCCTGCTTCTATCATGGTTGCTTTGGCATTTGCCTTGTCGCCCATTCTATTAATCATTTCTTCGGAAGCACCAATAAATTTTATATTATGCTCTTCACAAATTTTAGAAAATTTAGCATTTTCTGATAAGAATCCATATCCTGGATGTATTGCATCTGCATTGGTAATTTCTGCTGCAGCAATAACATTAGACATTTTTAAGTAGGATTCGCTACTTGCAGCTGGCCCAATACATACGGCTTCGTCTGCAAATTTAACGTGAAGGCTATCTGCATCTGCTGTAGAATATACAGCAACTGTTTTAATGCCCATTTCTTTACAGGTTCTAATTACACGTAATGCAATTTCCCCTCTATTGGCAATTAATATTTTTTTGAACATAATTCTATTGCGTTTATAAGTTTATACGTCTATTCTTCTATCGTTCTAGTTAAAAAACTAGAATTTTAAATTTTAAACTTTAAACTTTAGATTATGATGGATCTACTAAAAATAATGGTTGATCAAACTCTACTGGAGATGAATCATCTACTAAAACTTTCACGATTTTACCAGATACTTCGGATTCGATTTCGTTAAAAAGTTTCATTGCTTCAATGATACATAAAACATCACCTTCATTAATAGTTTGACCTACTTCAACAAAAACAGGTTTGTCTGGAGAAGGCTTTCTATATAAAGTTCCAATGATTGGAGACTTGATTGTAATATATTTTGAATTATCATCTTCTGCAGGTGCCGCTTTTGCAGGTGCAGCATCTACAACTATTGGTGCAGCAACTGGTGCTTGTGCCATAGCGCCCATTGGTATTTGTTGTACAAATGTTTGCGTTTCTGCTTTCTCGTCTCCACCAGTTTTTATGGTGATTTTAATATCGTCTGTTTCTAATTTAACCTCACTTGCACCAGATTTGGCTACAAATTTAATTAGGTTTTGAATGTCTTTTATATCCATAATATTCAAGTTTTAATTATGTTTGTTAGTTAGTTTAAGAATTATAGGCCCATTTTATATAAATAGCGCCCCAAGTAAATCCACCTCCAAAAGCAGCAAGTATAACCTTGTCTCCTTTTTTAAGTTTAGATTCGTAATCGTTTAATAATAAAGGTATTGTTGCAGAAGTGGTGTTTCCATATTTTTCAATATTCATCATCACTTTGCTAGGATCTAAATCCATTCTGTTTGCAGTGGCATCAATAATTCTTTTATTTGCTTGATGCGCTCCTAACCAATCGATATCATCATTAGTAAGCTTATTTCTTTCTAAGACTTTTACACAAGCATCTGCCATATTAGAAACTGCCCATTTAAACACTGTTTTTCCATCTTGGAAAACAAAGTGTTTTTTTGCTTTAACTGTTTCTAAGGTTGCTGGCTCTATAGATCCTCCTGCTGGTACTTGAAGAAATTCTCTTCCGGTTCCGTCACTTCTTAAGTATTCATCTTGAACCCCTAAATCTTCAGTAGTAGGTTCAAAAAGTACCGCTCCCGCTCCATCTCCAAAGATGATACAGGTTGCTCTATCGGTATAATCAATCATAGAAGAGTTCATATCTGCTCCTATAACTAATACTTTTTTATACTTTCCTGATTCTATAAAACTAGAAGCGGTAGAAACCGCATATAAGAAACCAGAACATGCTGCATCCAAATCATAAGCAAAAGCATTTGTTGCTCCAATTTGTGAAGCTACAAATACTGCTGTTGCAGATGCTTGCATATCTCTTGTAGCTGTAGCCACAATAACTAATTCTATTTCTTTGGGGTCTAGACTTGATTTTTTTATCAAATCTTTGGCAGCTTCCGTTGCCAAGAAAGAGGTTCCTTTGCCTTTTTCTTTTAATATTCTACGTTCCTTGATTCCTGTTCTAGAAGTTATCCATTCATCATTTGTATCGACCAAAGTTTCTAATATTTGGTTAGTCAATACATATTCTGGAACATATTTACCTACAGCTGTTATCGCTGCTGAGATTTTGCTCATAATTTTGGTGTTAATTCGACCTAAAATCGTTGAAGATTAGCAAAAACGTATACTATTTTAACAAAAAGGATAGGTTTCGGCTTAATCTGATGCAAATTAAGTTGTTTTTAACGTAAAGAAAAATATATAACAAAAAAAACGCTCACAGAGGAGCGTTTTATTGTATGCACGCATAGTAACTATGCTAAATTTTCTTCTACTTGTGAGTTGTCGATTAAAACCTGTCCTCTGTGGTATAGTTTTCCTTCAAACCAATGCGCTCTATGGTATAAGTGAGCCTCACCTGTTGTTGGGCATGTAGCAACTTGTGGCGCAACTGCTTTATAATGTGTTCTTCTTTTATCTCTTCTTGTTTTTGAGATTTTTCTTTTAGGATGTGCCATTTTTTATATTATTTATCCGTTAATAGTTTCTTAAGTGTATTCCAACGAGGATCTATATCCTCTTTGTTTTCTTTTTCTTCAGCCGATTTAGGGCTAAGCTCTTCTAATTTTTTAAGTATTTCTGAATCTAATGTACCATCTTCAACTCCTGGATGAATTCGTTTATTAGGAACTGCTAAAACAATAAGTTCATAAATATACTGCTGTATATTTATTTCATATTCACCATGCGAAATGATTAATATGTCCATGTCCTCGTCATTGTACTCCTCTCCAAACTTAACAACCAAGTCGAATTCACTTTCGATTTCTTGATCATACGGTTCATTGGTTACGTCACAATTAACGTTTATAGTTCCCGAAATTTTAAAATTCAATTCTAGTAACGTTGATTTTTTATTTAAAATAACAGCTACTTTAATGTTCGAATCATTAAAATCTTCATACTCAAAATGTTCAAAGAACGATTGTTCAATATCATACTCAAAAAGGTGTTCTCCTGCTTTTAAACCTACAAATGGTATTGTAAATGCTTTCAAATGCTTCATTTTCACATCTATTTTGAGCCTGCAAATATACAATTTTTTATTAACTAAGCACAGTTATAAACATTTTTTTGTTTATATCTTTTTTTGATTGAATTTTAAAGGGTTTTCATTTATTTCATCGAATTCTAATCTATTCCTAAATATTTCAATCGCTTTATATACCGCTTCTTTAAAAGAACTGTTGTCTGCCAGTTTTTTTCCAGCTATTTCAAAAGCAGTTCCGTGATCTGGAGAAGTTCGTATTTTATTTAATCCTGCGGTGTAATTTACGCCTTGACCAAAAGAAAGTGTTTTAAAAGGAATTAATCCTTGATCGTGATACGAAGCAATAATAGCATCGAAGTTTGTATAATTATTAGAACCAAAAAAGCTATCTGCAGCATACGGGCCATAAACTAACTTCCCTGTTTTTTTGATTTCCTCTAATGTTGGTCGTAAAACCGTATCGTCTTCTGTACCAATAACACCATTATCTCCGTTATGCGGATTAATACCTAATACCGCTATTTTTGGTTTTCTAATTTTAAAGTCTTTTTGAAGCGAAGTATAAATCGTTTCAATTTTCTCTTTAATACGTTTCGGTGTTATTTGTGTCGCTATATCTTTAACAGGTACATGGTCGGTTAATAGACCTACACGTAAATTGTTTGCAACCATTAACATTAAACTGTTCCCTTCTAATTCCTGTTCTAAATAATTAGTATGCCCAGGAAATTTAAAAGTTTCCGATTGTATGTTGTGTTTATTGATTGGCGCAGTAACTAATACATCTACAGTTCCTTCTTTTAATGCTTTGGTTGCCGCCTCTAAAGATTTTATGGCATATTCGCCTATTTTAAAATCTTCTTTACCGAATTGAATTTTCACATGATCGTTCCACACATTAAAAACATTAACCTTTTGTGGAAGTATTTGATTCATGCTGTTTATGCCATTCAAGTTCACATCCATTTTAAAATGATTTTTTAAAAAAGTCATTGTTTTTACGGAAGCAAAAATCACTGGTGTACAAAATTCTAGGGTTCTAGAATCTTCAAAAGTTTTAAGTACTATCTCTGCTCCTATACCATTTAAGTCTCCTATAGAGATACCTACTATTATATTTTCTTCTTTCTTCATTAGTAATGCTAACTTTTGTTTGTAATTTTGCTGCTACAAATTTAACTAAATAATCGACAATAATGTTTACTGGAATCATTGAGGAATTAGGAGTGGTTAAACAACTAGATCAAGAGCTTGATAATTTGCATATTACGGTGCAAAGTAATTTCACGCAAGAACTACAAATTGATCAAAGTGTAGCCCATAATGGTGTGTGTTTAACCGTTGTAGCAATAGACAATAATACCTATAAAGTTACAGCTATTAAAGAAACACTAGAAAAAACAAACTTAAATACCATTAAGGTTAATGATTTAGTAAATCTAGAAAGAGCGATGCAACTTGGTGAAAGACTAGACGGGCATATTGTTCAAGGTCATGTAGACCAAACAGCAACTTGTACGCATATTGAAAATACTTCTGGAAGTTGGTTATTTACCTTTACATATAATAGTGCGTTAAACAATATAACTATAGAAAAAGGCTCTATTACAGTTAACGGTGTAAGTCTTACTGTTGTTAATTCTAAAAAAGATGCATTTAGCGTGGCTATAATTCCGTTTACATTTGAACACACGAATTTCAATCACTTTAAAATTGGTACAGAAGTAAATTTAGAATTTGATGTAATTGGTAAATATGTAGCTAGATTAGTAAATCTAAATAAACTTTAAGCTTTCTTGTGAATCGTTTTTATTACTCCATAAATCAAGCCAACAGCTAATAGGATATATATTCCAGCGTCTATAGGAAGACCTGGTGGTGGTGGTGGCGCAGGTGGTGGTGGACCACTCATTGTTTGCGCTACACTAACAAAACTTATTAATAAAAATAAGATTGAGGCTATTTTTGTTTTGTTTTGTATCATTCAGTTGTAAATGTATAAAAAAAAGCGGCTTAACAAAAAATATCTTATTCTTTTTAGTTAAAAAAACTCCTTTAATTGCAAAAAACATCGATGAACTGCTAATTATCATGCTTTTTTTATACTTCTATAAAAAAAGTGGTCCCACTTGGGCTCGAACCAAGGACCACCTGATTATGAGTCAGGTGCTCTAACCAACTGAGCTATGGGACCAATTAAGCTGCAAATCTAATATTATTTTTAAGACTCTACAAGCAATTTTTTTCTAAATAATTTCTTGGCATAATTCTATCAAAACTCCGTTGGTACTTTTTGGGTGTAAAAAAGCCACTAACTTGTTGTCTGCTCCTTGTTTAGGTTTTTCATTAATTACTTTAAAGCCTTCCGATTTTAATCGAAAAATTTCTTTTTCAATATCATCTACATCAAAAGCAATATGATGAATTCCTTCTCCTTTCTTCTCAATAAACTTCGCAATAGCACTATTATTGTTCGTCGCTTCTAATAATTCAATTTTATTTTCACCTACTTTAAAAAAAGAGGTCTTTACGCCTTCACTGGCTACTTCTTCTAGCTTATAATGGGCTTTTCCAAAAAGTTGTGCGTATAATTTATTCGCTTTATCCAAGTCTTTTACTGCAATACCAATGTGTTCTATTTTATTCATCCAAAATTAGTTTATTGTTTCCGTGAAAACGGAAATCTAAATATTTTCTTTATAATTAAACGGAAAATCTTCCTATTAAGAACCTTAAACTATTCCTTAAGGCACGAATTTTGTCTATAAATGTAAGATAATCTTTAAATATCAACTATTTTTGCATCGTAGAAGATAAAGTTTATCTTTTATATAAAAATAAGATTTCAGTTTTATCTGAATCTAAAATAAAATTAAAGTGGAAGAAACACAAAGACAAAAAAAAATAGGTTCTGTATTACAACGTGATATAGTAGATGTGCTACAAAAAGCAGCATCGCAAGGTGGTATGCAAGGAATACTTATATCGGTTAGTAAAGTAAAAGTAACTGTTGATCTTTCTGTAGCTAAAGTATATTTAAGCATTTTCCCGAATAATAAAGGTAAAGAATTATTAGACGGTATTAAATCCAATACGCCTTTAATAAGACATGAATTAGCACAACGTACGAGACATCAATTAAGACGTATGCCAAATTTAGAATTTTTTATAGATGATTCTTTAGAATATATTGATAAAATTGAACAGTCCTTAAAAGGAAAAGAAGATCCTATTAATGATCCAGAACTTTTAGGAAAACGTAAAAAACAATAATCGGTTTTATAAAACCTTTTCATTAAATCTACTACTTAAAACTCATTTTGTTATTGTAAAATAAACATGCATTTCCCTTTATACATAGCGAAACGTTATTTGCATTCTAAAAGCAGTAACAATGCTATAAATTTTATTACCATAATTGCAGCTATCGGCATTGTTCTTGGTGCTGCCTCTTTATTTGTTGTACTATCTGGATTTGCTGGTTTAAAAGACTTTACCTTACAATTTACGTCTATTGTAGATCCCGATTTAAAAGCCGAAACGGCAATAGGAAAATCTTTTTTTATTACGGATGACGAATTAGAAAAACTAGATAATCTAGAAGATATCGTTTCGTATTCAAAAATAATTGAAGATCGTGTTTTTATTGCTTTTGATGAAAAAAACTATCCCAATGCATATATAAAAGGAGTAGATGAAAATTACGAAAAAGTAAACATCATCGATTCTGTAATTCCCTTAGGAAGCTGGCTTGCACAAAACACCAATCAAATAGTAGTTGGTTGGGGAATTTCAAGCAATCTCTCTTTTGGTGTTTTAGATTATGCCAAGCGCATAAGTTTGTATGTGATTAAACCTGGAAAAGGACAAATAACTTCCGAAAAACAAATATACAACACCTTTCAAGCGGTAAACGTTGGTATTTTTGATATTAACGAAGAGCTAAACGACAAATACGTTTACGCGCCATTTGCCTTTGCTAAAGAACTTTTGGGATATCAAGACAATCAGATTTCTGCCATAGAATTCAAACTACAAGAAGGTTTTGACGAAGACCAAGTACGAGAAAACATTCAAAACATATTAGGAAACAAAGTCGTATTAAAAAATAGAGCACAACTAAACGATGCATTATACAAAATGCTAAACACCGAATATCTAGCGGTATACCTCATCTTTACACTCGTTTTAATCATTGCATTATTTAATGTTATTGGTTCCATTATCATGATGATTCTAGATAAAAAGAAAAACCTAAACACCTTATTTAATTTAGGAGCAACACAACAAGATATTCGTAAAATATTTTTTTATCAAGGCGTTTTAATGACGCTTTTAGGCGGTATTATTGGTTTGGTTATTGGTATTCTTCTTATTTTGTTACAACAAGCGTTTTCCTTTGTCATGATAACGCCATCACTACCTTATCCCGTTGCTTTAAAAGCCATAAACGTTGTTATCGTATTTTTAACTATCACCATTTTGGGCGTATTAGCTTCTAAAATTGCAGCTACAAGAATTACTAAAAATTTAGTTTCTAATTAGTTTTTGGGCAAGTTGCCTGAAAAAGGCAAACAAGCTTAACTCATTCTTCAATATTTTAAATTATTGAAATCGTGAATATAAATATTTTACAACTCGCTCTTTTCAAGGAGCTCAAACAAACTGCTCAATCCTTCTTGCGTGTACTTGCTATGGTTAAGGTTTAATTAAAAGGAAAGTAATTACTTAAAAAAAATCTATTTTGTTGCAGCTTCGCGCAATTTGCAAAAGCTCCGCTTTTGACTGCAGTCAAAATCACCTCTCTTTAGCTAAAGAGAGGAGCTGTAAACTATTATACTTTAGAGTTTCGTTTTTAGAATCTCTTAAAAACTATTCTGTAAATTGAAAGTCACCAAACTTTTCTAACACTTCATCAAAAGCAGCAAATACATCTACAGATGCATCACTGGTAACCATTTTCATTCGATGTTCTTTAAAATGCGGAATCCCTTTAAAGTAATTGGTATAATGTCTTCTCGTTTCAAAAACACCAAGGATTTCCCCTTTCCAATCAATAGACATCTGTAAATGTCTACGAGCCGCTTCTACACGTTCTTGCATCGTAATTGGTCTGTAGTGTTCTCCGGTTTCAAAAAAGTGTTTTACTTGTTTAAAAAACCAAGGATTACCAATGGTAGCACGACCAATCATACAACCATCCAATCCATACACATCTCGCATTTCCATGGCGCGTTCTGGAGTAGTAACATCGCCATTTCCAAACACAGGAATATGCATACGTGCATTATTTTTTACTTCTGCAATTGGTTTCCAATCGGCATCGCCTTTATACATTTGCGCTCTTGTACGTCCGTGAATCGCTATCGCTTTACAGCCAACATCTTGTAATCTTTCGGCAACCTCAACAATTCGAATAGAATCATGATCCCAACCCAAACGCGTTTTTACCGTGATTGGAATGTTGGTACGTTTCACCATTTCGGCAGTTAGTTGCTCCATCAAACAGACATCTTTTAAAATCCCTGCTCCTGCGCCTTTACTAACTACTTTCTTTACCGGACAGCCAAAATTAATATCGATAATATCTGGTTTAGATTCTGCAACAATATCAATAGTTTGCAGCATACTATCTAAATTGGCTCCAAAAATTTGAATCCCAACAGGACGCTCTTTTTCGTAAATATCTAACTTCATAACACTTTTTGCTGCATTACGTATTAAACCTTCACTACTTACAAATTCTGTGTATACCACATCTGCACCTTGTTCTTTGCATAATGCACGAAAAGGTGGATCACTTACATCTTCCATTGGTGCTAACAATAAAGGAAAGTCAGGAAGTTCTATGTTACCTATTTTTACCAAGTACTATATATTTTGCGCAAAAATAAGTCTTTTATTTTAATAAAAAATAAACACAAAAATCACTTCTATGTAAATATGTACCTTTGCAGCAAAAACATTAAAATGAAAAAGAACCTACTTTTACTTTTTGTCCCTGTTATACTCCTTTTAAATTGTAGTGCTATAGACGAATTAACCAAATTTGATTTAGACTATCAAACAAGTTATTCTATTGCACCAAGCACTTTAATAAATACGCCTTTTGATATACAAACGCCAGATATGACTACCGAGTCGGAGTCTACTTTTGAAAGCAATGATACGCGTAAAGACTTAGTTGAAAGCATTAAACTAAAAACGATTAAGCTTACTATTGACAATCCGCAAGATGGGAATTTCAACTTTTTAAAAGAAATTCATGTTTATATTAATGCAGAAGACCTTGAAGAAGTTGAAATTGCAAATGCATTTGATTTAGAAGACACAAACTCGAAGACCATTACCTTAGAGGTTACCGATCAAGAATTAAAAGAGTTTATTAAAAAAGATACTTTTAGTTTACGTGTTAAAACGGTTACAGACGAAACGATTAGCGAAACACACGATATAACCATTGACACTAAATTTAGAGTAGATGCTGAAATTTTAGGTGTATAATTTCCTATATTTAATCTCATAATTTGCAGATTCCTTTTGAACCCATTGCATTTGGTTACCCTATAAATATTCATCTTGTTTTAGAATATTTAGCGTTTTTTATTGCCTTTAGGTATTACGTTTTTTTAAGACGAAATAGTACCGATACGATTAACACCAACAACCGGTTATCCATCATTCTTGGTGCTGCTCTTGGTGCTTTAATTGGTTCGCGATTGGTTGGTTTTTTAGAAAACCCTTTCATTGATTTTTCTCAGGAAAATATTATTCAAGTATTAAACACCAAAACCATCATGGGAGGATTATTTGGTGGTTTACTTGGTGTAGAATTAGCGAAAAAAATTATTGGTGAAAAAACGTCTTCGGGGGATTTGTTCACGTTTCCTATACTTCTAGGCATTTTTATTGGTCGTATTGGTTGCTTTCTTTCTGGTATTAACGAGTTTACTTACGGTAAAGAAACCACTTCGTTTTTAGGTATGGATTTAGGTGATGGTATACTTCGTCATGCCACTTCGCTCTATGAATTGGTGTTTTTAGTTTTTCTATTCTTTCTATTAAAACAGATTAAAAATAAAGCCGTTTTAAAAAATGGCGAAGTCTTCAAGATTTTCATGCTAAGCTATTTCGGATTTCGGTTTTTTATCGAATTCTTAAAACCTAATGTTTTTTATGTTTTTGGTTTCAGTAGCATTCAAATATTATGTGTAATTTGTTGGTTGTATTACAGCAAGTTTCTTACTAGTCTTATACTTAGTAAGAAAGCGCGTTAAGGATTGTAGTGAAAATCCTTTTTGTGAGGCACGAGCAAAAAGATTGCAGCGTAAAGCCTGACCCTTTGCAGCTTTTTAGCGAAAAAGGGTAACGCCCAAATGATAATAAAAACAAAGAAATGCCAGTTAGAAAATATACCTATTACGATTTTACCTTAAGCTTATGTCCCGAGTGTTTAAAGCGTGTGGATGCCAAGATTGTGTTTGAAGACGGCAATGTTTATATGTTGAAACGTTGCAAAGAACATGGCAATTCTAAGGTGCTTATAGCCGACGATATTGCCTATTACAAAAACATACGTAATTACAACAAGCCAAGCGAAACGCCGTATACGTTTAACACGAAAACCGATTATGGTTGCCCGTATGATTGTGGTTTGTGTCCAGACCATGAGCAGCATAGTTGTTTAACGGTTGTAGAGGTTACCGATCGATGCAATTTAACTTGCCCAACTTGTTATGCGGGTTCGTCGCCAACCTATGGAAGACATCGTACGTTAGACGAAGTGAAAGCGATGTTAGACACCATTGTTAGAAATGAAAAAGAGCCTGATGTGGTGCAAATTTCGGGCGGAGAACCCACGATTCATCCGCAGTTTTGGGAAATTATGGACTATGCAAAATCGTTACCAATTCGGCATTTAATGTTGAACACCAACGGAATTAAAATTGCTAAAGATTTCGCTTTCGCGGAAAGGCTAAAAACCTACGCTCCAGATTTTGAGATTTATTTACAATTCGATTCGTTTGAAAATAGCGTGTTACGAGAACTTCGTGGTGCAGATTTAAATGATATTAGAAAACAAGCGATTGAAAACCTCAACAAATTAAATCTTTCTACCACCTTAGTGGTTACGCTTCAAAAAGGGTTAAATGATGGCGAAATTGGAAAAATTATAGAATACGCACTGAAGCAAAAATGTATTCGTGGCGTTACTTTACAACCGACACAGATTGCAGGAAGACTGGAGAATTTTAATCCGGAAACCGATAGAATGACACTTACCGAAGTGCGTAGAAAAATAATGGAGCAAACGGATATTTTTAATCCGGATGATTTGCTTCCGGTGCCTTGTAATCCCGATGCTTTGGTTATGGGTTATGCGCTTAAACTAGGAGACGAAGTGTTTCCATTAACGCGTTATATTAATCCGAATGACTTACTAGACAATAGCAAAAACACTATTATTTATGAGCAAGATTCATTGCTTCAAGAAAAAATGATAGAATTATTCAGTACCGGGAATTCGGTGGAAGTTGCAGAAGAAAACCTAAAATCTATTATGTGTTGTTTGCCCAATATTGATGCACCAGATCTAGGATATGATAATTTGTTTCGGGTAATCATCATGCAATTTATTGATGCGTATAACTTTGATGTTCGCGCCATTAAAAAATCCTGTGTGCATATTGTGGATAAGGATAATAAAATCATTCCGTTTGAAACGATGAATTTGTTTTATCGCGATGATAAAAAAGCGAGGTTAGAGGAATTAAGAAATGAAATAGTATGATGTGGTTCCTTCTTATTCTTGTTATGTTTATGCCTGCAGCGGTATTCGCTATTTATGGTAAAGAAGCCGAAAAAGGTAGTGAGAAACAAAAACAATACTATCAATTAGCTATGGTCTGCTTGGTGGCTAGTTTTGTTGTTTATGGCGTTGTTGTATTTACTAATTTATAAAAGATGAAGACATTATTACTTGAAGTAGGAAATTTAGACGGCTTGGTAATTATGATTGTTGCCATTATGTTTGGTCCAGCAATTTTACTAACTATTATTGGAGCTGCGGTATTTAAAAAGAATAAAAAAGCAGCAAAAGTATTATTTATTCTTGCTACTGTTTATGTAATTATAAGCTTAGGTATTTGCGGAGCGCTTATGGCTAGTTAATACCCAAAGTCCGTAAAAACCTAAAAGCAATTCTGCAACCGTTCCAAAGAGGTAACCAAAAGTTGGTGTGCCATCAAGTAGGATACTTAAAACTCTTCCGAAACCTAAACCAAGCATAAAAATCATGTTGGTTACTAAAGCTAATTTTAGGTAATTGGCTTTAAAAATGCCTAAAATCCAAAGTGTTGAAAACCCCAAATACAGCCCCATTATGGCTTTAAAAAAGTTATGCTCATCTATGGTATCTAATTGAATATCAAATTGCGAGCTTGGATTAAAACCATAAACAAAAGCAACTGGAACTACAATACACACCGAAATGATTACGTGTATTTTGGTAATGATGTCTGTTTTTGTGCTATTCATTTTTTGTTTATCGGATACTATTTCCCTAAATAACAAAACAACATTTCACTATAGTATGACTCAAAATCTTCATCCCAAAAGCTGTTTGATTTTAAATAGGATACTATGTTTTTAAAATTGATAGAATCTACAACTGCTGTTGCAATACAAGCCGAGAATTCTGTCTTTCTATTAATATCACTAAAATAGCCTTTAATTCTATTTATTTTATTAGAAAACTTCACGTTTTTTAATTTAGAAAGAACATCGTTTTCAATATAATCATTATGAAAAGCTTCAATTAAATCTAGCACTTTTAATGCCTCTTCAGAACGAGGATTAACAAAATGTAATCTATCATTTAAGGCAACAGTATCTATTGTTCTTTTACCTATTAAAGAACCTTCTTTTGGATATAATCTGAAATTTTCAAAAAACAAATGTTCTTTAGGTTCATCTATAAAAGGATTAACAATTTCTTCTTTTTCAGTATCTGTCTTTCCTTTGGTTGTATTACATTTTTTAGAAGATGGAAGTAAGTTTCCCCATTCAACAACTTTTTTAGGGTATAAGTCTTTAGGGTAAAAATGTTCAATTTCTGTATAAGTGCTTTTTGTGTCTAGCTTTATTTCACTAAAACAACATTTACCAAAAGCTAAATCTATAACAGCTGTATGAATGTATTTAGCTTTCCAAACAACTTTTTTCTTACCAGATTTAATAAAATCATCTGTAAGTTTTTCTTGAACTTCTTTAGTAAGTTTCTTTGGCTTATCTGATAATTTAAGTTTTATCATCTAGCTTCAGGAAACTGTTTTATTTGCATTTGCAAAACACGTTTTTGAGAGTCTTTTTCAGGTAAAATATCCATTAATTTATCAAAAGCTTCTTTCGATTTATTAAAATCTGAAGTATCTAAACCTCTATCAAAATTTTCTATTAGATTTAGGTATTCATCCGATTTTACTTTAGATTTTAAACCCATAACTTTATTTAAAATTTCTTCTATACTCCAACCGCTAAATGTTTTATTTGGCATTCTAGAAATAGAAACATTTTTAGATTTCTCCTTATTTAAAACATAAACATTTGCTTCTTCTAAAGATTGTACAACTAAAGGACTATGCGTTGTTGCAATAAACTGTGTTTTAGGAAAAATTTCAGATAATATCCTTGTAATGTTTCTTTGCCATTCTGGATGTAAATGTAAATCTATCTCATCTATTAAAACAATAGCAGGTTCTTTGAGTGGATTATCTGATTTTGGGTATCTATCAAACATTTTTTTACAAAAATCAATAATCCATGATAATGTAGATTGATAACCATAAGCTAAATCATCTAATTTAAACCAACCTTCTTCTGTTTTAAACTCTACAAAATTATTTAACTGTTCATTAGTATGAAACCTAAAATCTTGCAATTCTGGAAACACTTTTCCTGTTATAACCGTTTTAATTAACTCTAATCGTTTTTTAGCACTTTCTTGACCATTTTTTACAGCATAGTCTGTTTGCAAAAGCCATTCATTTAAATTAATTAATGTGAAATCTGAATTGAATAAGGTTTCACTATTGTCGGCTCCCTCTTGGGTAGATAGCTTAGTGCTTTTTGAAGACCTTCTGTTTACACCATAAGCGTAAACTTTGAAATTATAAAAAGCATCCTCAACCTGCCCTGTTCGAGAGGCTTCATTATTTATTTTATCAGACTCCCATTCTAATTTATCATTATTATAATATAATAAAGTTGTTATAACATGTTCTTCTTTTAAATACTTTGGAACGAAAATAGTACTACTACCTCCTATTTCTTCATTAGATTGTAAAGACAAGTCTTCTGCCTCTAGATAAGAAACAATTTTTAAAAAATTCGTTTTACCTGTTCCATTATTTCCTAAAAAGATGGTCCAAGGATAAACAGATTTGTCTTCATTAATAAAAGTTATGTCTTTAACATTTTCAAAATTTTTGAAAGTTAAAGATTTTATATTGGCAAGGTATATTGCTTTTTTATCCATTTATTAATTAGGTCTTATTAACAAAAATAAGGGTTTATATAAGATTAAACGTAGATATACACAATATATTTAAAATTGTGTTCTTATACATTGATTTTAAGTTTTTTTTAAAACTTAATTTCCACTTCTACTTGTTTTCCATCTCTTTCTACAATCACTTTAGTAATATCTCCTTCTTCAAATTTTGATAATCCGATCATGTATGTTGTCATATCTATCACTTCAATCTCGCCAAGTTTTACAACTACATCTCCTCTTTG
>Ga0209344_10002436_pt1 | contig 20686 bp, 20 predicted proteins | sample Cruoilmetagenom6_FD_187293 | JGI IMG/M metagenome (GOLD analysis project Ga0209344, IMG submission 187293) | Oil polluted marine microbial communities from Coal Oil Point, Santa Barbara, California, USA - Santa Barbara Oil Seep Sample 6 (SPAdes)... | ecosystem: Environmental > Aquatic > Marine... | reverse complement strand
GCCGACATTCTCATTGGTAAATGCCTATAAGCTCGCTCGTCAAGGCTCTGGTACTCATTTAGAGTTTAGAAGTAAAATGGATAGTAAGTTTAAGCATGTAAAGCTCTTGGGTTGGCTTTTTAAGGGGTTCTCTAAACGAATTGTTACCAAACAATTAACAAAGCTTAAGGCTCTCGCAGAAGCGTCTTAGCTAGTCCTGCTTGCCCCATATAACCTCGTTGCCTGGTGCAGGGTGTCTTGGTATGTTTAGTGATAGTATCAGCGAGAGAAAGGCTAGCGCGGCGCCTGCATAAAACACCATGGCGGGGTTTTGTTCCCATAAATAAACACCAAACATAATCGGGATAATGACAGACGCAATGTGGCTAATAGAAAAGCCAACACCTATTGTGGCAGCGATGTCTTTGTCAGCCGCTATTTTTTGCAAATAGCTCTTCTGTGCAATAGCAAAAGAGAAAAATAGATGATCCATTATATAAAGTCCCGCTGCGAAGATTGGGTCTTCTACTAGCGCGTAAGAGATGAAGACAATAGTTAGTCCACTATATTCTATGATAAGCGCAAGTCGCTCACCACACCGGGTAACAAACGCTCCAACTTTTGGTGCCAACCATGTAGTGACAAGGTGATTGAGCAGGTAAAGACCAGTGATATCACCAACATCGTAGCCAAATTTAGTGACCAGCAGGAAGCCTGCGAACACTGTAAAAATTTGTCGTCGCGCCCCGCGCATGAAGGTAATTGTATAATAGAGCCAGTAGCGCTTTCGCATGAATAGACTCTTTTGCTGCGGCGTGTGACCTTCAATCCGTGGAAAGCTGATCCAGATAAATAGCGTGATAACAACTGTCGCGCCGCCAGCCACCAAATATAAAATGGTATAAGAAAGGTCGAACACTTCAACGCCAAACCACAAAAGGCCATAAGCCAACAATGCTGCAATAGACTTAGCTGATACTTGATGTGACAAGGCTTTAGGGGCCTCTTCTTTGCTAAGCCACTGTAACGATAAAGACATTTGTATTGTTTCCAAATAATGGAAACCAACCGACATAAGTAGTGTTGTCAGGTAGAGCCCGTAAACCGTAGGAAAAAAACCAGTGGCTGCAATACTAATGCCTAAGATCAAAAGCGAAACGAGTGCAAAGATCTGTTCTCGCATCATAAGAAGGAAAAAGACTGCAGTAAAAGCCAGTAAACCTGGAATTTCACGAATAGAATGAAGGGTGCCGATCTCTGCACCTGTAAAGCTGGCTACTTCTACAGAAAAATTATTGAGAAGTGCCACCCAAATAGAAAAACTAAAAGGCGCGGCTGCTGCAAATAGGATTAGGCAAACCTTTGGGTTTCGCCATCCTTTATAAGTCACTGTTTCATTCATGAGGTTTTTCTTATCAGGATTTGGGTGATGGGGATATAAAAAAGACTGCACCGAAGTGCAGCCGTTTAATTTTTTAATAGCAAGGAAGCTTATGCGTCTTTAGATTCTGCTGCTTCTTCTTCAGTTGCTTCTTCAGCAACGTCTTCGCTAGATTCTTCAGCCGCTGCTTCAACAACTTCGTCTTCGTCGTCAGCTTCAAATGTGCTTTCGAACTCGATCTCGTCATCGTCTTGATGGCCAACGATAGCTGAACCAGTTTCAAACTGAGTTTGCGCTTCTTCGTCAGAACGTGCAACGTTTACCACAATTGTTTCAGACACTTCAGCGTGCAGACGAACTGCAACGTCGAAAAGGCCCAAAGTTTTAATTGGGTGAGCGAGCTTTACTTGTGCGCGATCAACATTGAAACCGGCTTCGGTTGCTGCTGCTGCGATATCACGCGTCGTTACAGAACCATAAAGTTGTCCGCTTTCGCCAGCTTGACGAATAAGAACAACTTTAACATCAGCCATTTTGCCAGCAAGGGCTTCGGCTTCAGTTTTCTGCTCAAGGTTACGAGCTTCAAGTTCATTGCGCTGTGCTTCGAACACTGCTTTGTTAGTTGCAGTAGCGCGAAGGGCTTTCTTTTGTGGCAACAAAAAGTTGCGAGCAAAACCGTCTTTTACCGTGACGACATCACCCATTTGGCCGAGTTTCTCGACGCGTTCCAGAAGGATAAGTTCCATTGGATATCTCCTAGGTTTGAGTGACTATTTCACGATGAACGGAAGAAGGGCGATGTTACGAGCACGTTTAATAGCACGGGCAAGTTCACGCTGCTTTTTCGCAGACACTGCTGTAATACGGCTTGGTACAATTTTACCACGCTCTGATACATAACGGCTCAGTGTTTTTACATCTTTGTAATCGATGGCTTGAGCGCGCGATCCAGAGAACGGGCAAGTTTTGCGGCGGCGGAAGAAAGGTTTACGACCCATAGACATGATTAAAACTCCTTCTTACGGTTATCGCGGTTATCGCGGCCACCAGCTGGGCGTTCACGACGGCGGTCTTTATCTGCTTTGTTGCGAAGAACAACGCTATCACCATCTTCAAGCTCATCCATGCGGATGGTCATGAAACGAAGAACGTCTTCATTGATGCGCGTTTTGCGCTCCATTTCAGCAACAGCTGCAGGATCAGCATCAATGTTCAACAGAACATAGTGACCTTTGCGGTTTTTCTTAATTTTATATGCAAGGGTTTTAAGACCCCAGTATTCGTTTTTAGCAATCTTGCCGCCGTTTTCCTCGATGATAGAGGTCATGTTAGCGGTGATGCCTTCTACTTGCGCAACAGTTATGTCTTGGCGCGCAATTAGAACATGCTCGTATAAAGCCATGCTTCACTCCTAGTGCTGATCGTTTAACCACCCCAGTGGCAGTTACCTTCAGCTCGCTTGATATATGTCTATTTGCACCTTATTGTGCGAACAGACGCGCTTCTATAGACCCCAAACCTAGCAAATGCAAGCGAAAGCGCACAAATTATCACGTTTTTTTACTCTTTTTTATTAAGTGCGCAAAACAGTGCTAAAAAAGGGGCTTAAAGCAACGGCTAGCTTGCATCTTTTGCTCTGACTTGGTATCGGTTTAGTCATTGTGTTCAGCTTAAGAGATGAAAAGGGGTAGCTTCTATGTCTCGTGCGATAATTTTTCCTGGTCAAGGCAGTCAATATGTAGGGATGGGCAAGTCACTTGCTGATGCCCATGCACCTGCAAAGTTGGTTTTTGAAGAGGTTAATGATGCCCTCGGACAAGACCTTTCAGCTATTATGTGGGACGGTCCAGAAGACGAGCTAAAACTTACTGAAAATACTCAACCAGCCCTGATGGCGCATTCGCTTGCTATAGTGCGCACCCTAGAGGCTGGCGGAGTTAATATCGGTGATATTGCAAGTTATGTGGCAGGTCACTCGCTTGGTGAATACTCAGCGCTTTGCGCGGCAGGTTCTTTTTCACTCGCGGACACAGCACGGCTTTTAAAAATTCGCGGAAAAGCCATGCAGGCGGCTGTACCAGTGGGTGAGGGCGCTATGGCAGCTATCATTGGTATGGAGCTAGACGCGGTTGAAGAGCTTGCTAAAGATGTCTCTGATCTAGGGACATGTGTCTCCGCTAACGACAATGCCCCTGGGCAAGTAGTTGTATCAGGCCACAAGGCAGCTGTTGAAAAAGCCATTGAACTGGCGAAAGAGCGTGGCGCGCGTATGGGTGTGCTTTTGCCTGTATCTGCACCGTTTCACTGTCCGCTGATGCAGCCAGCTGCTGATGCCATGGCTGAGGCTCTAGCTTCTGTTACAATCAGCGACCCTATAGTGCCGGTTATTTCAAACGTGAAAGCAGCCCCGGTAAGCGATGCAGCTGAAATTGAAGCGCTACTCGTGGCACAAGTTACTGGCGCTGTGCGTTGGCGCGAAAGTGCTGCAAGCCTACCAAGCCTTGGTGTAGACCAAGTTGTGGAAATGGGTGCAGGCAAAGTTTTATGCGGGCTATTAAAACGCATTGATCGCTCCATATCTTCTCTAAATATTCAAGAACCAGATCATATTGATGCCTTTTTGGCATCGCTTTAGACTTAAGTAAGTAAGGAATTTATTATGTTTGATTTAACAGGCAAAAGAGCCTTGGTCACAGGTGCAACAGGTGGTATTGGCGCATCGATTGCACGGGCACTACACGCTGCTGGTGCAACCGTAGCCCTTTCAGGAACCCGCGCTGCTGTGTTGCAAGAGTTGGCTGACGAGCTAGGCGAGCGCGCTTATGTGACCCCCGCTAACCTATCTGACCGCGAGAGTGTTGATGCGCTGATTGGTTCGGCCGTTGAGGCTATGGGCGGTGTTGATATTCTTGTAAACAACGCTGGCATTACCCGCGACAACCTTTCTATGCGAATGAAGGACGATGAATGGTCCGATGTATTACAGGTAAACTTGGAATCCACTTTTAGGCTCTGTAAAGCATCCATGCGCGGAATGATGAAAGCCCGCTGGGGTCGTATGATCAATATCACGTCGGTTGTAGGCGTAACGGGTAACCCAGGGCAGGCCAACTACGCGGCGTCCAAGGCTGGAATGATCGGTATGTCTAAGTCGCTTGGTCAAGAACTTGCTGCACGAGGTATCACTGTAAACTGCGTGGCACCGGGCTTTATCGCAACACCGATGACAGATGTGCTGACCGATGATCAAAAGCAAGCTATCACTAAAGGGATCCCATCTGGCGAACTTGGTAAGCCTGAGGATATAGCATCTGCAGTACTATTTTTAGCGAGCGAAGAAGCGGGCTATGTGAATGGTCAAACCCTGCATGTTAATGGTGGAATGGTAATGATTTAAATCTGAGTTGCTGGGCGAATTGGTTAACAAATAGCAGGTAAATGAAAACTGATGCTTCTCAAACCGGTTTATCTATGTTACTCAGCGCCGAACTCATCAACTAAGGTGTGTTATTTAACGTTTTCTTACTTGTACTAATAAGGTAAGGACTCTACACTAAACAAGAGGCACCGGTTGATGGTTGGCTCTTTATTAAATACAGAGGATTAAGACATGAGTGAAGTAGCTGATAAAGTTAAAAAAATCGTCGTTGAACATTTGGGCGTAGATGAAGATAAAGTGACTAATACGTCTAGCTTTATCGATGATCTAGGCGCAGACAGCCTTGATACCGTTGAGTTGGTTATGGCTTTCGAAGAAGAATTTTCTATCGAAATTCCTGACGACGCTGCTGAAAAAATTCAGACAGTTAAAGACGCAATCGACTTTATTTCGGCTAACGCCTAAGTCTTTTTGCGCTTAAGAATTCTAAAAGGCAGTAGCTGACCCTGATGGTTTGGCTGTTGCCTTTTTCTTTAAGGTGGTCAACGATGACTTCAAAGCCACGCAGACTGTGGTTAAATATAATGATGAAAGAGGATATCCTATGAGACGTGTAGTTGTAACTGGTATGGGTATGGTTAGTCCTTTGGCGTGTGGTGTTGAACAAACATGGAGCCGATTGCTCAATGGTGAGAGTGGAATTGGCTATATCACTAAATTCGATACGGAAGCTTATGCTTGTAAAATTGCTGGGGAAGTGCCTTTAGGCGATGGCAGTGATGCTACTTTTAATGCAGACGAATATGTGTTGCCAAAAGATCAACGCCGGATGGATGATTTTATTATCTTTGGATTGTCGGCCGCTGATCAAGCTATTATTGATGCAGGTTGGCAAGACCCAGGTGAAGAAGAATGTGAACGTACTGGTGTCTCTATTGGAGCAGGCATCGGGGGCCTACCGTGGATTGAAAACTATTCGATCATTAATCACGAGCAGGGGCCACGCCGTGTATCTCCACATTTTATCGCGGGTTCAATCATTAATTTAACCTCTGGCAATTTATCTATTAAGTATGGATACAAAGGGCCAAATCATGCTGTGGTAACCGCTTGTGCTACTGGTACGCACTCTATTGGTGATGCTGCTCGTATGATTATGCTTGATGACGCTGATGTAATGATCGCCGGTGGTTCTGAGGGTTCTATTTGCGGTGTTGGCATGGCTGGCTTTGCTAAAGCGCGGGCACTCTCTACAAACTTTAATGACGAACCACACCGTGCTTCGCGTCCATGGGACAGTGACCGTGATGGTTTTGTCATGGGTGAGGGATCAGGTGTTGTTGTGTTGGAAGAGCTTGAGCATGCAAAGGCACGTGGCGCAAAAATTTACGGTGAAGTTATTGGTTACGGTATGTCAGGTGATGCCTATCACGTGACAGCGCCAGCTCCTGACGGAGGCGGTGCATTCCGCGCGATGAGAGCTGCTATGAAGCGCTCTGAGCTTAACTTTGATGATATTGATTATGTCAACGCCCACGGCACATCTACTCCACTAGGAGATGAGCTAGAATTTGGGGCAGTGAAGCGTTTATTTGGTGATGATGCTGGCAACTTGTCAATGTCCTCAACGAAATCAGCCATTGGTCACTTGCTCGGTGCTGCTGGCGCCGTAGAGGCAATTTTTGCGTTGAAATCCATCACGGATAACGTGGTTCCGCCAACGCTTAACCTTGAAAACCCTTCTGAGAGCTGTGTTGGCATTGATCTTGTTCCTGGCCAGGCGAAGGAACGCAATGTAAGCGCGGCACTTTCCAATAGCTTTGGCTTTGGCGGCACCAACGCATCTTTGGTGTTTAAGGAATACACAGGCGACTAATTCGCTTTAATTGTTACAAAACGGCTTTGCAACATCTTGTGTAAATCGGGTTCACACCCTAAGCTCATGAGTATGAAGCAAAGCCGTTTTTCATTTTGGATACTCCTTACTCTAGCCCTCACTGTTGTAGTGATGGTTATTATGGGTACCTTGTTCCAAAACCTCAGATTCAAAAAAGGGCCACTTGCTGAGTCTAGCCTAGTTTACATCGCTTCTGGTAGCGGCGTGACAGCTGCTAGTCGATCTCTTAAAAAGTTAGGTGCAATCAGCGAACCTTGGCAATTTCGTGTGCTGACAGCAGTTCTGCGTAAAGATAGTGCTATTAGGGCAGGCGAGTTTGAAATTCCTGCCGAAGCCAGTCTAGATGATATTTTAACAATTCTGACGATCGGTGAGGCATATGCTCGCCGCTTGGTAATACCTGAGGGTAGCAGCAACGCACAAATTCATGCGATTATAGACTCTGCAGAGGGCTTAGACGCATCAGCACTTAATCTACCGCGTGAAGGGCACTTGCTGCCAGAGACTTATTTTTATCACTACGGCAGCGACCCTATGGCGCTTATTCAACTCATGGAGAGTGGCTCAAAAGCCTTAATTGATGAGCTTTGGGCCAAGCGCGGGGACAATTTTCTGCTTAAAAGCCCAGAAGAGGTTCTTGTTTTAGCTTCTATTATTGAAGAAGAGACAGCCTTACCTGCTGAACGTCCGATTATTGCGGCTGTTTTTCTCAGTAGACTTAAAAAACGCATGCGTTTGCAAACCGATCCAACTGTAACATACGGCATAACGGGTGGTCTGCCACTTGATCGAGCACTTACTAGTAGTGATTTGAAGGCAGATACGCCCTACAACACCTATGTACATTACGGCCTACCACCAACAGCCATTAGCAATCCGGGTAGTGACGCTATTATTGCGGTGTTTAACCCTGCAGATGTTGATTTTTTGTATTTTGTCGCGGACGGTAGTGGTGGGCATGTCTTTGCAAAAACGAACAGAGAGCATAATCAAAACGTGCGAAAATGGCGTGCACTGCAAAATAGCGCTAAATAATTGCTTTTCTGACCTTTTCCTAGATTGCCCCAACTCGCATCTCGCCCTATAGTCCTTAAAGTTTCAGTTTAAAAGGGTACCATAATGTCTTTACAGAGCATGACAGGGTTTGCAAGCATCGACGGCGTTACAGTCGGCCATCGCTGGGCTATTGAAGCGAAAAGCGTGAATGCCAAAGGCCTAGATGTGCGGTGTCGTGTCCCCAGTTTCATTGATGGTTTAGATATTGAGATTAAAAAACGCGTCAGCGCGCTTTTAAAGCGCGGCACGGTTTTTATCAATATTTCGGTCGAACGTGAAGGCGGCGAGAATACCATTGCTGTGAATCGTGAAAAGCTAGATGCTTTGGTTGCCTTGTCCGCCGAGTATACTGCCAAAGACGGTGTTGCTCCAGCAAGTTTTGAAGGGTTGTTGGCTCTGCGCGGCGTTTTAGAGGCAGGAGCTAACGATATTGATGAAAAGACCCTTGAAGCTCTTAAATCGAATCTATTGCTGGGTACAGAACAAGCTATTATGCGATTGGTCGTGGCGAGAGCATCCGAAGGTGCGCGCATGGATGTTGCATTAAGAATGCAAATTGACGTTATTGAAGCACTGACAAAAGAAGCTAAGGGCCTAGCTGCTGTTAGGATGGATGCCATCAGGGACCGTTTCACAACGAATGTGAATAAGCTGTTGGAAGGTGAGAACCCTCTTTCAGACGACCGCATGGCACAAGAGATTGCTATTTTAGCCGTTAAAGCGGATGTGCAAGAAGAAATAGACCGATTGAACAGTCACGTCGCTGACGCGCGAGAATTGCTCTCTAGCGGTGAAGCGGTAGGGCGCCGCCTAGATTTCCTCTCACAGGAATTTAATCGTGAAGCTAACACACTTTGCTCCAAATCAGCAGATAGTGACTTAACGCGGGTTGGTCTTGCTATGAAAGCTCAAATTGATCAGTTTAGAGAACAGATTCAGAATATCGAATAACACCTTGAATTATAGGGAATAAAATAGAATGTCACGTCGCGGTTTAATGCTCATTATGTCATCTCCTTCTGGTGCGGGGAAAACCACTCTCACCCGTCGTTTACTTGCTGAAAATCACGGAATTTCAATGTCCGTATCCGCAACCACGCGTGCACCGCGTGATGGTGAAAAGGACGGTGAAGATTACTATTTTGTCTCACATGATGAGTTCAATCAGATGATCGAAAACAACCAAATGCTCGAACATGCAACCGTATTTGGGAACCTTTACGGCACCCCACGCGGTCCTGTTGAAAAAGCACTTGAAGAGGGCAGAGACGTACTGTTCGACATTGACTGGCAAGGGGCACAGCAGCTGGTTAATAATGCCAAGGATGATTTGGTGACAATTTTCATTTTGCCGCCGTCCATTGAAGAGCTAGCGAAACGCCTCAAAACCAGGGCGCTAGATAGTAAAGAAACCATCGCCAAACGTATGGCCGAAGCCAAAAATGAAATTAGTCACTGGGATGCCTATGACTATGTTTTCGTTAATGATGACCTTGATAAGACGTATGATGAACTAAGGGGCGTTATTAAAAGTGAAGGCCTGAAACGGCAGCGGCAACCTGAAATAGGTTCCCTTGCTAAAAAATTAATGGATGATGCTAGCTAAGCAGATTTCATCGCACGGTAGGCCTTGGCTAATTGTACGAATCCTTCAACCGGCACATCTTCAGCTCGGAGAGTCTCTTTAATGCCGGCTTTTTCCAGCAGTTCAATGGGCGCTACATCAATGCCCTTAAGGCTAGCACGCAACATCTTCCTGCGTTGGTTAAAGGCCTTAGCCACCAACATTTCTAGGTCCTTTAGCCGCACATCTTTGTCCATAGGTTCACATGGTTTATAGTGGATAATAGCGCTGGTCACCTTAGGGGGCGGCGTGAAAGCTTGCGGTGGAACGGTAAACGCGATGCGAACTTTGCCGCGCCACTGTGCCAGGACTGAAAGACGGCCATAGGCCTTGGTATTGGGTTTGGCAACTATCCGCTCTGCCACTTCCTTTTGAAACATCAGCGTCATAGATGAAAACCACGGTTGCCACGTTTCGCTGGTTAACCACTTAATTAGAAGTGCTGTGCCAACATTATAGGGCAGATTAGAAGCGATATGTGCTTCTTCGCCGTCCTTAATGTCTAATAATGTTATCTCGTCCATTTTGAGGGCATCACCCTCGTGTACTGTCAAACGCCCGCCGTGTGCCGCTGAAACCTCCGCCAGTGCGGGAATGCATCTAGGGTCCATCTCTACAGCGACAACGCGTTTAGCGCCTTCGGTTAGCAGCGCGCGGGTAAGGCCCCCAGGCCCTGGGCCAACCTCATAAACTACAGCATTAGATAGATCACCGTTCACGCGTGCAATACGACCCGTTAAGTTGAGATCTAACAGAAAGTTCTGACCAAATGACTTCTTAGCCTGGAGTTCAAATTTTTCAATTACTTCACGCAGTGGCGGTAGAGTGTCACTCATTACTGCGATCCACCATATCTTGAGCGGCTCTTAAGGCTGCAAGAAGACTATCTGGGCGCGCTGTGCCAGCTGTCAGGCTATCTACTGCTGTTCCGTGGTCTGGTGAGGTTCGTATGATGGGTAAACCCAGCGTGACGTTTACCCCACCGTAAAAGTCAATGGTTTTAACAGGGATCAACGCTTGGTCATGATACATAGCAAGCACCGCATCATAGTTTTGTCGTGCTTCTGCGTGAAACAACGTGTCCGCTGAATGAGGCCCTGTGACCGTGATACCCATATCACTGAGTGCTTGTAGGGCGGGGATGATGTGCGTGCCTTCTTCTAATCCGATGGTGCCATCTTCACCAGCATGTGGGTTTAGACCCGTTAGCGCCAGTCGTGGAGCAGTTATGCCAAAACGGTCACGCAGGTCAGCTGCGGTTATCACGCCAGCATGAATAATAGCATCAGCGGTTAAGCTTTGGGCTACGTCTTTCAGCGGTATATGTATGGTTACAGGCACGACCTTCAGGTCTGCAGCCATCAGCATCATCACGGACTGGTTATCTTCTTCGCCGCATAGATGAGCGAGAAAATCAGTGTGGCCAGCATGACGAAAGCCAGCGCTGTAAAGCGTTGCCTTGTGAATAGGGTTTGTGACAACCGCAGATGTTTTGCCTTCACGCGTTAAGGCCGTTGCTGTACGTATCGCTTTAATAACGTTTGGTGCATTAGTAGGATTGAGAGCGCCCGGTGTGACACAGCCTTTAAGTGGAATGTCAATAACAGGTATGGCAGTATAAAAATGTTCGAAGGCTTCTTTTGGTTCAGAAATAACGGCAATAGGAAGGTCAGGATCGTGAGCCAGCAGAGAATCTTTGCTACCAACATATACGAAGGTTGGCAGGTCATGCACTGCTCGGTTACGCCATAGTTTAGCAGTAAGATTCGGACCAACACCACCCGGCTCACCCGACGTTAGAGCGAGGGGCTGTTTTATCCCATTTACTGTCATTGTTGGCTCAGCGTTTTTCGATGATTGCGGCTCTGCGTAAATCCCGCAGCCAGCGGCGGCTCATCTGTTGTAGTCGTTTATTTTCAATAGAAGCAGAGATTGTATCATAGTCAGGCTCCTGCACTTCAGCTTCCTTGCGGTCACAAATAAAGAACATACGAAGCGCACTGTCTAAACTGAGCAGTTCTGTGTGATCATTAACCTGAAACTTAAGCATATCGAGCTTAGTGCTGGCTGACAACTCACGTACAGGTATGAACCCTAGCTGCATTTGGTTCTCTGGAGAGCCAGATAGTGCAACAAGATCAGTTAAAGTATCGCAGGTATAGTTGTCCGCATTCTTAAGCGCGTCATTAAATTTCTTTGTCTTCTTTTCATCAGCTTGATCAGCCTCAGTCAGAACCAGTTGATATATCAATAGCTGAGTATCCAAAACATCCTTGGTCAAAATTTGGCGCCGATCGTTCAGGCTCAAGATTTGATAGCCCGCTGTTGAGCGGATAGGCTCAGAGATTGTCCCAACAGTCATGTTTTTTAATTGTTCGCGCAAGTCATCATCGAAGTCGGTTTCAGAAATCCACCCCATACTACCGCCTGATGTAGATGTGGGAGAGGAGGAGAGTTGACGTGCAATATCACCGAAGTTGGCACCATCACGGATTTGTGTCACCAATCGGTCTGCTGCAGCTTTCGCGCTCTCTTCTTGTGAACTATTAGCCACGAGAATTTCAATTTCAGATAAACGGAACTCAAACAGGCCTTTGTTTTCGCGCATTTTATGAATAACAGCGTTCACTTCTTCTTCAGAGACACTGAGAAGTTGCCCCAGTCGCCCGCCTGTTATGTCTGCCCATACAGTTTCGGCGCGCATCTGGTCCAGTATTGCTTTTTTACTGGAACCAACCTGAAGCAGTGTTTGTTCAAATTGTTCAGAAGTCATTTGAAAACCATATGCTTGGCGTGCAAAATAGTCTTCCAACTCAGCATCGCTTAAAATATAATCAAAAGCTTCTCTAGCTTCTTGCACTTGCAGTGCTTCATCAATCATACTTTCAATAACCTGCTCACGCATTTGTGCTAGCGCAGCTTCACTACTAACACCGCCAGACCTTGCAATAACAAAGCGTAAGCGCTTTTCAATATCATATGATGTAATAGGGTGGTCGTTCACCAAAATTTCAATACCGAGAAACATTTGCTGTGCGGCAACGCTGCCGGAGAGTATGCCAAAAAAACCACCTGCAATAACGAGAGATTTCAGAAGTTTCGATGTGATTGTCTTTATGTTTGCCATAGTAAAAAGATATCTCAATTTCATTTTTGTTTTGTCAGTTTAATAGACTTTAAAAAGCCTTTTAAGCTATTTTTAACTTAGCCACTAGCCCTTATTCGTCGTTATCCTAAATTCTTTAGTTTAAAGCGGAACATTATTGAGGTTCCTGGCTGAATATCACGGTCACTGGTGAAGCGTTCTTTGAAGCGAATGCCGAAGTCAAAACACTCATCAGAGTAATTGAGACCGAAGCCATACTCCACACCATCTATGCCGTTTGTTAGGTCACCAATAGCAGAGCCTTGAAAATTCCAGTTTTTATTAAGGCTGAAGGATCCGTCTAAGCGCAGTTCCTCACGGTCTTCACGATTGATAAAGTTTAGATCTCGATTAAGGCGGAGATAGCCTACATGCAGGCGGGCTTTCTCCTTTCCGATGATAGCAGACACTTCATTACGCTGCACGGTGAGTTGATCTTTATCTAGACGAAAGCGCTGATGCAGATTGAACCAATCTTTATACTGAATGTTAACGCGGCCGACGAAATCAGATACATGACCCTCGAGGCCCGTACCTTCAACGAAAATATCATGGCGTGCTTCGGCGCGAATAGTCTGTCCACCCATCACATCAAAGGATAGATTTTTTCCTTCAAAGGACCACTTTAGGCCATAAGTAACGCGGGTGCCACCTTCCCAAAGGTCTAGGCCAGATGAACGGTCAGCATCGAACAGGTTAATATTATTTAGCTCAAACGCACGGCTGTCCTCGTTTGTTATGCCAGGCGGTGTGCCACCTTCAGGAGCGACAACCAGTTCAATTATTGGTTCCATTGTTTTGGTACTGTTTTTGCCAAACTTAACCATGGGTAGGCTTAATTTAGCGGATGCATATGTCAGGTAGCGTGATGTTGTGCCGTCCGTACCTCCAAAAGCAGGGTCATCAGGCTGATCTGCGTCGTTAATATTGTATAGGTCAGCCCTTACGAGTGCTTCTGTTTCTAGAACTAAGCCATTTTTAAGAATGTCATGGCGGTTCCACTCCAAAGATGTGGAAAGGCGTTGTGTGTCCATACCGCTTGTGCGAGTGATGGCAAGCGCATCAGCACGAGCATATATAGTGCCCCCAAACGGTTTGATGCTTGGCACGAACTCTGCTTGAATATGCGGTAACACAACAGCTGTCAGCCCTGCGATATCTTCCACACGTAGTCCTTGAAAGGCAATGGTGCGTGCGGAAATATAGGAGCGGCCTAAAAACCCTTCAAGCTGATATTCAGAAGCAAGTGAATCTAAATCACTAAAGCCATAGAGTCTAAGGTATGTGTCATCTGTAGCGTAACTGAGGTCAACATTTGAACGCCAGTGCTCATTATGTTGGAAAGAACCCTTTGCAAAGACATGACCTCGAAATTCATTCGCACCAGTGATGCCAGTTGTGTAATCTTTAACACCAGTATCAGTGCCGCTGACGTTAAGCTGATACTGACCAAAACCAAGATGTTGACGATACTCTAGTGCTAGCACAGGATTGACGCTTGTCGAAATGATCGGAGTGACCGTCACGTCTTTACTTTTGTCGATTGGAATATGGTATGGCAGGCTAAAGAGCAGTCCTAAACCTTTACGCTGTTGAACTTCAATTGGTAACAATCCGCCCGCACGTTCTCGCGTGCTATCTGGATGACTAAAGAATGGCACCCAAAAAACAGGCACTCCGAAAAACTCTAGATAGGCATTCTTATATATAAGACGGTTTTTACCCGCGTCGTGAATCACCTTAACCGCTTTAATTTGCCATAACGGTTTATCATTTGGTTTATCTTCACACACGTGACAAGGGCTATATACAGCTCGGTTGAGTGTAGTTCTTTGACTATCGCCCGAGCGTTCCGCGCTTCTAGCAGCAACTTGACTGCCATCTTGCATGATTAGGCGAACATCGGCGATAAACGCGTCTTTTAAAGAATTTGTAACGGTAATTTCTGGTGCGACAATTTCTTCACCATTTGGAGAGGTCATTTTTACACCACCAGTGGCAATAACCACACCAGTGTTTTCATTGTAGACAACTTTATGTGCGAAAAGCTCATATCCATCTTTGCTGAGATGCACGTTGCCAAGTGCTGTCACTTCGCGGGTATCAGGATGATAGGATAAATCATCGGCGGCAAACTGGATTGTGTCAGTTTGTTCTTGGCCGTAAGCCACAGGGGCCACCAGACAGAATGAGCTGGACGCGAGCAAAACGGTTAATAAGGCTTTGCGGCCTTTATCTTTAAACCCCGAAATCAACAAATTCGCTCCTTGATACGCACGTAGAAAGTAAATCAATTTCACCCTTGATACACCGCACGTTAGCTTGCGGCAATGCATGATATAAGCAATGACGGTAAAATGTGGCAAAATGGGGGAGATCATCTTGCAAATGTCGATTTTAGCGTGCATCAATGGTGCAAATGAGACTTTATTTATAAGTGAGGGACTATGAATTTTACATTTGAAGCTTTGGGGATAGACAGCAAAGACGCACTCGTTGTGTTCGCGGGCGAAAAGCTAGCGTTATCAAACTCTGCAAAAGACATTGATACAGCGACAAACGGCGCACTAAGCAAAGCTGCTAAAACAGCACAATTTGAGGGTAAGCACGGCTCTATGCTAATGATGCTTGCGCCAAACGGTATTGACGCCAGCCGAGTACTGCTTGTGGGTACGGGCGAGGCTAAAAATCTTACCACGCTGACATTAAATAATCTCGGCGCTGCCATTATCGCTAAGCTGCAAACATCAGGTGAAACGACTATACATATAGCCGTGGATGACATTAAAGGTTCGGATGTGCCGTGCGGTGAGGCGGCAGCCCGCATTGCTGAAGGCGCGTTACTGCGCAATTATCGTTTTGATAGATACCGCACCAAAGAATCTGAGAATAAAAAGCCTACTGTCGCCAATATAACCGTTGCTACAAGCTCAGCAAAAGATGCCGAGAAATGTTTCGAAGTGCTTAGTGCGGTTGCTGAAGGTGTTTTCCTGACGCGGGATTTAGTGAGCGAGCCTGCTAATATCTTACACCCTGAAAGCTTTGCTGATCGTATTAAAGAGCTATCAGCGGATGGTGTTGATGTAGAAGTATTGGGTGAAGCAGAAATGGCCAAGCTTGGCATGGGCTCTCTGCTCAGCGTAGGGCAGGGCTCAGAGCGCGAAAGTCAACTGGCTATCATGCGCTGGAACGGCGGCGAAAAAGGTGATCAACCAATTGCTTTTGTTGGTAAAGGCGTGACGTTCGATACGGGTGGTATCTCAATTAAACCCTCAGCCGGTATGGAACAAATGAAATGGGACATGGGCGGTGCTGGCACCGTTGTTGGCCTTATGAAAGCACTTGCTGGCCGAAAAGCTAAAGTAAATGTGGTTGCTATTGTAGGCCTTGTTGAAAACATGCCGTCAGGAAACGCTACGCGTCCCGGTGATGTGGTTACCAGCATGTCGGGCCAAACCATTGAGGTGCTTAACACTGACGCTGAAGGTCGATTGGTTCTTGCAGATGCGCTTTGGTACTGTCAGGACCGTTTCTCACCCAAGTTTATGATTGATCTAGCGACACTAACAGGTGCAATCATCGTAACACTAGGCAACGAGCACGCGGGCATATTTACCGATGATGACGGCATCGCAAGCGGCCTTAGTGCCTCTGGTAACGTTGTAGGCGATAAAGTTTGGCGTCTGCCGCTACATGAGGACTATGACAAGAAGATCAACTGCGATATTGCTGATATGGCAAATATAAGCAGTCCTCCAGGCGCTGGCTCTATCACAGCAGCGCAGTTCTTGAAACGCTTCACAAACGACACTCCATGGTGCCACATGGATATTGCAGGCACCGTATGGTCAAACAAAAACCTGCCGCTTAGCGAAAAGGGTGGTACCGGATTTGGTGTGAGATTGCTGAACCATTTCGTTGAAGAAAATTACGAGGGTTAAAGTACACAGTGTCAGAGATTGCTTTTTATCATTTACAGAATCTGGGTCTCAGTGAGGCTCTGCCTAAACTTGCGGCAAAAATATTGCAGGCTGGCATGCGTGCTGTGATTAAATTTGGTGAACAAGCGACACTGACGGCCGTGGATAAGGCGCTGTGGACCTATGATGCAAATAGCTTTCTACCGCATGACAAAACGGGCTGCGATTACCCTGAAGCACAAGGGTTGTTCTTAACGACAGGTGACGAAAACCCTAATGATGCTAGAGTGTTACTGTTGGTGAACGGCGTAGGTCCAGGTGAAATAGGTGGGTTTGAAAGAGTGTTATATATGTTTGATGGAAATGACCCTGATATCACTGCGAAAGCACGCACGGACTGGAAAAATTTTACAGATAGCGAATCTAAACTCACCTACTGGCAACAAAAGGATGAAGGCGGATGGGAGCAGAAGGCATGAACCATTTTAGTGTTAAACATCCAACCAAGTCTTATACGCTCACCACGGATCCATCTGCATTCGATATGGATGCAGTATATGATTATATTGGTAAGGAGGCATACTGGTCTAAAGGTATTCCCAGAGATGCCATGGAGCGGTCCTTCAGGCATTCTATCTCCTTTGCACTGATAGACGGTGATGGCACTCAAGTTGGTGCTGCTCGTGCAATAACCGACACTGCAACTTTTATGTATTTAGCGGATGTTTATGTACTAAAAGAACATCGCGGCGGTCTTGGCACATGGATGGTGGGTGAGGTTTTAAAACACTCTGATCTGCAAGGGTTGCGCCGTATGATGCTAGCGACCTCAGGCTCCGAATCTCTCTATAGAAAGTTTGGTTTTCAATGTGTAACAGAGCCAAACATACTGATGCAGAAAAAACAGCCAGGTGTCTATAGGGGTGAGGACACATGAAATGGTTAAAACGGTTAGCTATTATTTGTGTCTCTATTTATGCCGGGCTCATTGGGATAATCTATTTTGTTCAAGAGGGCTTGGTGTTTACACCAACCGTTGTCACGCCCATTCATAACTATGGTTTTAAGGGTGACGTGGATGACTTGTGGTTGGACCGCGAAGACGGTGCCAAGCTCCATGTTGTGCGCTTTAACAATGGCGGTGATCGCGGCAAGCTACTGTATTTCCATGGTAACGGCGGAAACAACGGCTACTCAGAGCGTATGGCTGAAACCTTCACTAACTTGGGTTATGAGGTCTACGGTATTGACTATCGTGGCTACGGCAAAAGCCGCGGTGACCGCAGTGAAGCAGCGATGCTCGAAGACGCTGAGTATTTTTACGATAAGGTCTCGCGCTACGGCAAAGACGAGATAGTGATTGTTGGTTGGTCTTTGGGTACGGTGTTTGCATCTCATGTAGCGTCAGAGCGCGAGACAAAAGAACTTATACTCTTCGCGCCTATGTCCTCCGCCATTGATATTGGTAAGCGCCGCTATCCGTTCATTCCTGAATTTATCAGTGATTACCCGTTTAGAACCGACCAGAAATTTAGCAAGATCAAAGCGCCAGTGACCATTTATCACGGTAAACAAGACATGATCGTCCCGCACGCTAGTGGTATTATGCTCAAAGAGTATTTTAAAGAGGACGACCGCTTTATCAGCGTAGAAGGTGCCACCCACAACAGCATCCCATTTGATGCTCAAGTCATTGAAGATATCACGCTTATCTTGGGCTCTTAATTCTCTTGGAAATTTGATGCATTAGAGGTGAGGAGCCACTTATCACCTTGTTTTTCATAGGTTTCAATCCACGCACTTACAAAGGACAGTGGGGCGGTTTCAGTACCTTCACTGTTAAGCCTAACGCCTTCAGCTGCTACCTGCACTGCTATCCAAGCTAGGGTGCCATCATCAGATATGGTTATATTTGGCGCTGTAAGGTCAACATAGCGACTATGACGCCGCTTTTTAAGTGAGGAGGCCATGCCCGCGCTAATGGTTGCACGGTCCATAACTGAAATCGTGCCGCCGCTCACTATGGTTACATTATCGCCCCAATGGGCATTCATTAGGCTTTCATCACTTTCTATATGTGCATCAATCATATCATTATGAGCACGCATTAGCTTTTGACTGTCGTTTAGCATTTTATAGGGTGTCTTCATTGCGGCATGTTTATCAGAGTCGCCGAAGGTCACATCATTATAAGCATATGTAAATAAACGAGAACCATCATCAATGCCTACACGTGAAGGCAGGTCACGACCACCGTAATCCTTCCAGTCATGATAGGTAAACAATATAACAAGGTCACCAAAATCCACTGTTCGCTTTGTCCACCTATTATCTTTAAGAGATTTTTCAATAGTGACGGTTTTCCCAGGGTTGCTAACTACTGTTATTTCTGTATCACCCTCACGCGTGACGGTCACACTAGCGTCTTTGTCTATAAAGCTTTCTGGATATAATATTTGAGCATGGAATTGATGGCCATTAACAAAATCTGCTTGTTGAGCTGAGATTTCTTCTTGTGTCTTGCCATCATATTGCCACGCATAAAAGCCTGCGCGCCCCATGGTGATAATACGCTCTGCATAATCGCGTTGAAATATTTGGCGCTCCCTATCTAAGAATGAGGTGGTTGCCGTGTACGTTAAGCCATCAGATACCGTAACATCAGCTACCGCATAGATGGATGATTTATCATCAGCGAATGAATTGGTTGTAGTTACGAAAACCATAACCGCTAGAACGGATAAATATTTAAAGGCAACGTTTATTGAGTTAAACATGCGACACTCTCCTTGGGAGAGAATGTAGCGAACGCACTTTAGAAAGTATAGTAGACTTAAGGTTTAAAGAACTATTTACAAACTAGCTTCGTCAGCTGCTTTTGCTTTTTCTAACACTTCAGATGCTTCCATCCAAATCGCTTCAGCCAAGTGCATGTCAGCTTCAACCGCTGTAATGGCTTTGTTGATAGTTTGCACCATATCGTCACCGTCATCATACGAGCCATCATAAAGCTTAGGGTTGGCGAGCTTCGTTTGTAGCACCGCTAGTTTCCCGTCAAGCGCGGTCATCTGTGCTTCGGCTGTGTTCACGGCTTTTTTGAGCGGGGCACGGCGGGCGCGGGCATCAGCGGCTGCTTTGCGCATGGCTTTGCGGTTTCCACCGCCAGATTTTTTATCAGCACTCTTCTCGCTGTTTTTACTTTTCTTGGCAGTGCTGCGTTTGGCAAGTAACAGATCGCGGTAATCATCGAGGTCACCGTCATAAGGCGTCACGTCAGCATTATCGACCAGCCATAGGCGGTCCACACAAGCCTCAAGCAGGTGCCTGTCGTGGCTGATAAGCAATACCGCCCCGTCATAACCATTGATCGCATGAATAAGCGCTTCACAGCTATCCACATCAAGGTGGTTGGTCGGCTCATCCAATATAAGCAGTTGTGGCTTATGAATGGTCGCCATGGCAAACATCAAACGAGCTTGCTCGCCGCCTGATAGAGAACTAATAGCGCGGTCGGCCTTATCAAAGCCAAAGCCAAAAGAGCCAAGGCGGCCACGAATGCGAGATTCGATAGTATTTTCAGGTAAAACCTCACGCATTAGCTCATACGGTGTTGAGTTTTCGTTCAACTCATCCAATTGGTGCTGCGCGAAATAACCAACCACCAATTTGCTGGATTTACGCATTTTACCTGTGATCGGCTTCATTTTGCTGGCAAGCAGCTTAGCAAACGTAGACTTACCGTTACCGTTGGCACCGAGCAGTGCGATGCGGTCATCCATATCCACGCGCAGATCCAAATCTTTCAGGATAGGCACTTCAGGATCGTAGGCTGCGGTTGCTGTCTCTAACACAATCAATGGCGAGGATAGGGGCTCTGGCTTAGGAAAAATAAACGGCGTTGTGTGCTCAGCGACCATGCTGGCAATAGGCTTCATCCGGGCTAGCGCCTTAATACGGCTCTGCGCTTGCTTAGCTTTACTGGCCTGTGCCTTAAAGCGATCAACGAAGCCTTGAATATGCTTGCGCTCACGCTCTTGCTTAGATTTAAGCGCCATCTGCTGCGACATTTTCTCGCTGCGTAGCTCTTCAAATCTGTCATAACCACCAGTGTAATAGTTAAGCTTACCTTCACTGAGGTGCAAAATACCCTTAACAGACTTGTTCAGCAGGCTTCTATCGTGGCTGACAATCAAGATGGTGTATGGGTAAGTCTTAAGGAAACTCTCAAGCCACATCACACCTTCAAGGTCTAGGTAGTTGGTCGGCTCATCGAGCAACAACAGGTCAGGCTGGACAAACAATACG
>Ga0209344_10002435_pt1 | contig 20689 bp, 17 predicted proteins | sample Cruoilmetagenom6_FD_187293 | JGI IMG/M metagenome (GOLD analysis project Ga0209344, IMG submission 187293) | Oil polluted marine microbial communities from Coal Oil Point, Santa Barbara, California, USA - Santa Barbara Oil Seep Sample 6 (SPAdes)... | ecosystem: Environmental > Aquatic > Marine... | reverse complement strand
CGAAGATTCCGACCGAAAGTACCGCGAGTCCGGATGGAGCGGGGATGACGGAGTTGATCCATGCGTTGTAGTCGCTCAGCCGGGTGTAGGCGGACATATCGCCGTAATCGCCGTCGGCTGGGCCGTTGATTGAGTTGATGAAGGAGGTAACACCCGCGAGGTAGTACTGCCCGTTTTCTTGAATGAAGAGCGATCCTCCGGAGTCTCCGCCGGCGACTTGATATTCGAGGTCGGTGGGGATTGGGGAGCCGTAGGTTGAGTCGGATTCTCTGAGCGGATTATCGAAGTCTGTCAGAAGGAGCGATTCGTGGAATCCACGATCTGAGCCGAGGGCGTCGATCATGTTGGTTCCGGCTCGTTTGGTGCCGAGGGTTCCGGGGATCTCTCCAGTATTTCCGGTGCCCGAGCGTCCGTATCCGACACCGGTACCCATGAGACCGATCTCGTTGGTGCCGTTGAAGATGGTTGCGGCGGTAATGTGTGTGATTGGAACGGATAGACGGATGAGCGCAAGATCTCCGCCCTGGGTGACCTGACCTTCGGACCAGCCTGGGTGGATAATTATTTCTGATGCAATCCCGAAGGCACCACCGAGTAGAGCGGCGGCGTTGGGGGTCTCGATCCCATCAAAGCAATGGGCGGCGGTGAGGATCCATTCGGAGTTGATTAGTGTACCTGAGCAGGTGCGTGGGCCGTTGGGGCCGATGATCTGGAGGCGGGCGACGGATTGGAACTGGGATTCATTGGCGAGGTCTTGGTAGAGGGTGTCGTCGCGGTCGTGGCGGCGGATGCCGGCTTGTGCGGTTGATGCGAGAGCGGTGATGAGAAGGAGCCCGATGGCCGTCTGGGGGTGATTCATGTCTGATCCTTGTGGTTGGGAGGGTGCAGATACACAGCAACCGCCCGCGGCGATGGGTGCCGCTGTGTATAAGAGACACCGAGAATGGTCGATTCGCCAGAGAACTTGCGGGTTTGTTGTGTTCTCGGACGGATTGGGAGGTGTTCTGGACGGGCCATTTGGCTTACAGAGCGTACTATGAGTAAGCCGATCCTTTGTATAGCACCGATCGGTTGCAATGCCCTCTCAAGAATGGAATCTCAGCATGTCATCATCTGTTTCGTCCACTATGTTGTCCGCCACCGCTGCTCAGATCCGGACGCAGTTTATCGAGTTCTTTAAGGAACGCGGGCATGACTTTGTGCCGTCATCGACGACCTGCCCGACCAACGACCCGTCGCTTCGGGACACCTTTGCCAACGCGGGGATGAACCAGTTCAAACCGATCTTTCAGGGGACGCTGGATCCGACTTCGCCTTTGCATGGCGTCAAGTGCGCGACCAACTCGCAAAAATGTATCCGTGCGGGCGGGAAGCACAATGATCTTGATGATGTGGGCAAGGACACCTACCACCACACCTTCTTTGAGATGCTTGGGAACTGGTCGTTTGGGGACTACTTTAAAGAGGAAGCGATCGGGTGGTCGTTTGAACTACTGACAAAGGTTTGGGGGATTGATCCCAACCGGTTGTACGCGACCTACTTTGAGGGCGATGACAAGCAGAACCTGCCTGCGGATCTGGAGACCAAGGCGATCTGGCGGAAGTACCTTCCTGAGGATCACATCCTTCCTGGGAATATGAAGGATAATTTTTGGGAAATGGGCGACACGGGTCCGTGCGGGCCTTGCTCGGAGCTGCATTACGACCGCATCGGCGGACGCAACGCGGCGTCGCTGGTGAACATGGACGATCCCGATGTGCTTGAGATCTGGAATAATGTCTTTATCCAGTTCGACCGCTTAGAGGGCGGCGAGTTGCGGACGCTGCCGGCGCAGCATGTTGACACAGGGATGGGTTTGGAGCGGATCGTCTCTGTGCTTCAGGATAAGCGGAGCAACTACGACACGGATCTGTTTGGGCCTTTGTTCGACAAGATCAAATCGCTGACGGGGGCTCGGGCGTACAACGGGAAGCTTGGGGACGAAGATACAGGCGGGGTGGATGAGGCGTACCGGGTGATCGCGGATCACATCCGGACGCTGGTAATCGCGATAACTGATGGGACAACTCCCAGTAATGAGGGGCGTGGGTATGTGCTGCGGAGGATTCTGCGGCGGGCGGTTCGGTATGGACGCCAAAAACTCGGGGCACCGCAGGGGTTCTTGACGGAGCTGGCCCCCACTGTGATCGAACTGCTGGGCAATGCATTCCCAGAACTGACCAATGATCCGAATCGGGTGATCGAGTTGATCGCTGATGAAGAAGAGAGCTTCGGGAAGACACTTGATCGGGGGATCAAGATGTTTGAAGACCTGACTATAGAAAACGGGACTGTTTCGGGCGATGACGCGTTCAGGCTCTATGACACCTATGGATTCCCGATCGACCTGACCCAGATTATGGGTGAGGAACGGGGGCTCACGGTTGATATCGAGGGCTTCGAGAGCGCGATGGCTGCGGCAAAGCAGCGGTCCCGGCTGGGCGGGAAGAAGGAAGATGGGGAACGGGTTGTCGAGCTTCGTGCTGAGCAGATCGCCAAGCTCGGGGTCTTGCATGTCAAGGCGACGGACGATTCGCACAAGTTCTCTGGGCACGAGGTCCGCGCCACAGTAAAAGCAATCTGGAACGGGAAGAAGTTTGAAGACCACGCCAGTTCGGGGAGCGCCGGGATGCACCGGGTCGGGATCGTGCTGGACAAAACCTGTTTCTACTCGGAGATGGGCGGGCAGGTCGCCGACATCGGCGAGCTGCGGTGTGCCAAATCCGGCGGGGTCTTCAAGGTCGAGGACACCAAGAGCTTCGGGGGTTACGTGCTGCACATCGGGCGGATCAGCAAGGGGAAGATTACTTGCACCAACGATGTAATCTGTCACCTCAACGCCAAACGGCGCGAGAAGGTCGCGTCCAATCACACAACGACGCACCTGCTCAACTTTGCGTTGCGTGAAGTGCTCGGGGACAGTGTCGATCAGCGGGGGTCGCTGGTCAACGACGAGAAGCTCCGGTTTGATTTTGTGCACAACTCGCCGGTGACTCCGGAGGAAATCGCCAAGATCGAAGAGATCGTGAATCACCAGATTGATCAAAACCTAACCGTCTACGGCGAGCTTGCACCGCTGGATCAAGCGAAGGACATCGCTGGATTGCGGGCGGTGTTTGATGAGACTTATCCTGATCCTGTCCGCGTGGTTTCGATCGGGGTCGAGGTCGATCAACTAATTGGGAACCCAACGAATGACGCTTGGAAAATAGCGTCAATCGAGTTCTGCGGCGGGACGCATATCGAGACTACCAACATCGCCAAGCGGTTTGCGTTGACAGTCGAAGAGGGGATCGCCAAGGGGATCCGGCGGATCACCGGTTTGACTGGCGAACTCGCGGGCGAGGCGTTCGCGGCTGCTGACACACTCAGCGAGCGGGTCAATGCACTGGGATCGCTTGAACTCGGCGAGCTCAAAGAAGCATTCCAGCAGATCGGCAACGATGTCGATGCGATGGAACTCCCCGCGGCCAAGAAGAATGCTCTGCGAGAACAACTGGGATCGGTTGCCAAGAAACTCAAGGAAGCATCCAAGGCGGAAGCCGCGGCCAAGGCGGGCAAGGCTCAGGAGTTGGCGATGGGGATTGCCAATGCTGCGAAGGGTTCGAGCGAGGACATTATTATTACGACACTGGATCTGGGTTCAGACCGCAACGCTCTAGAGGCGGCGGTGGCGACGATATCACAAGCGGTGCCTGAGAAGGCGGTGATGGTGTTTTCGTCGGACACCGAGAACGGGCGGGTCGCGGTGATGGCATCGGTGAGTGAATCGATGATCGGGCGGGGTCTCAAAGCAGGCGACTGGATACGGGAGACGACCTCAATCATGGGCGGCAAGGGCGGGGGACGCCCAAACAGCGCCCAGGGTTCGGGATCAGATGTCGGGAAGATCAAGGAAGCGGCCGAGCACGCCCGGGCGTGGGCTCATAAACAGGTACAAGGCTAATGCCCCCCCAAGGTACAGATAATGGCGATGGGAAGCAGTGGAATACTGAGATTCCTGATGAGTTGAAGATGGACGACCGGCCTTCGACTCCGTATGTCAAGCCCAGTGATGCTCAAGAGCGGGCCAACCGGACCCGGCAGGCCAAGGCGTGGTCGATTGCCTTGGATCCGGTCTATGGGCTCATTGGGATGGGGTTGATCGGGTTCGGGATTGATTCTGTCGCTGGGACTGGGAAACTCTGGACGACCATTCTGGCGTTGACGGGGCTTGTGGGCGGGTTTTACCTGTTTATCAAGGAAGCGATGAACTTGAACAAGGAGCAGACGAGATCGTCGCCTCGGACCGATGGGGACCCTGAGACTTAGGGCTATTTGTGGAAGTCTCCAATGGTGGAAATTTTGGGGGGAGATTGGCTTGAAAATTAGGCCGTCGGCTCGCCGATTGGGTGAGTGAACGCTATCCTTCTGCCCCTCTGTTGGGTTTATTTCTATCCTCTTGGCATCGAAGCAATGACCGACACACAGTCCGATCTTCAATCCAACCCACTGCTGGACCCGGTCCGGTTGCCGATCCTGAAAATGGCGGCGATGAGTGTGGTTGCGTGTGTAGCGATCGGGTTTGTGGGCGGCTGGATCGCAACGACCAAAGGGCAGGTGATGAGTGATGGGGTGTGGTCGATCGGGGCTGTGTTCCCGGGGATTATTCTGACGCTCATGACACTCAACATGCTCCCCGCTCGCGCGGCGGGTTTGTGGGCGGTTCCGGTCTTGGCGGGGACGATGATCCGGGCGGGGCTTGTGATTGTGATCGGGTTCGGGATTTTCCTGACATTCGGTCCATCGAAAAACATATTCTTAATGACGCTGTTGATGTCGGTGCTTGCTGTGCTTGTAATCGATGTGATGACGGTGTTGTCGCTTATTAAAGTTGTTGCAGAGAAATCTGTTGTAGATAACTCAGTGGAGCAGGCATCTGAGATGCTCGCTCCGGAGGTTCAGGCATGACTTCAAGTCTTACTCTTGCTGCGGATCCCGTTCAGCATGTGATCAACCACCCGTTCATCATCAATGAGAACGGGTACTGGTTGTGGTCCGCGGCTCAGACAAACATGGTGATCGTTTCGGCGATCATGATCTTTGTGGGTTTGTTTGTTGCCAAGTCCGTCTCGACCGGCGCTGAGGGCGAGGGTCACGGACGCTGGGTCACCAACAACCGCTTCGCTCACATGATCGAGGTCATCTGTGACTACCTTCGCGAGAATACTGTTCGCCCGCTGATTGGCGAGCGGACCAACAAGATGATGCCGTTCCTTTGGACGATCTTCTTCTTTATCCTTGCCAACAACCTGATTGGGCTCATCCCGCTTCTTGATATGCACAACATCATCGCCGGCAAAATGGCTCCGGGCCTGGTTGCTGAGCACAAGGCGTTTATCGGCGGGACCGCGACCCAGAGTATCTGGGTAACCGGTGCTTTGGCCTTTATTGCCGCGATCGTGATTAACCTCGCGGGAGTGAAGGAACTCGGGATCGGCGGCTACATCAAGCACCTGACTGCTGAGGCCCCAATCTTCGTTTGGCCAATCATTATCCCTATTGAGATCCTCGGCACCATCATCAAGCCTGCGGCGTTGATGATTCGTTTGTTTGCCAATATGACCGCTGGCCACATCCTTGTGGCGGTACTTCTTGGATTCGCTTCGGGCGGGTTCACGAGTGACAATCCACTGCTGGGTTTCCCGGTCGGTGTGGTTTCTTCGCTCGGGATCATCGCGATCTACTTCCTCGAGTTGTTTGTCGCCTTCCTGCAGGCGTTTGTATTTATGTTCTTGACGACCGTGTTCATCTCGTTGCTCGCGCATCATGGTGACCACGATCATGAAACAGCACACGAGATCGCTGAGGCGGGTCTTGCGTGATTGACTGATTGTTGAGGCCTGGGGCTCCGCGGGGCGGCACCCAAGGCCATTGCGATCCGAGTTGGATCGACAGTGGATGCTCCCCGCAGTTCAATGGTTCTGGCCAAATTACACTTCGGCCTTTGAAAGGAATCTGATATGAAGCTCATGAAGAAAATCGTTCTGGCAACCGGCGCACTTGCTATGAGTGCTCCTGCAATGGCTATGGCTCAAGACGGCGCTGCTGCCGCTGGTATGGGCAACATCGGTAGCGGCCTCGCTGCAATCGGCGGCGGCCTCGCAGTCGTCGGTGGTGGCATCGGCATTGGTCTCGTTGGCAAGGGTGCTGTTGAAGCAATCGCTCGCCAACCAGAGGCATCCGGTACCATCGGTACCAACATGATCCTCGCGGCTGCACTCATCGAAGGTGCGACCCTGTTTGCGATCGTTGTTGCGTTCCTCGGCGGCTAATGCTCCCGACGAAAATGACTTACCCGGAGCGTGTCTGAAACACGGCACGCCTCGGTTTCTGGAATACGGATTCCAACCTTAACGGAGATACCGCGATGAACCGATTCGCTCTGATTACTGTTCTGATTGCTCTGGCCCTTGCATCTGTGATTGCAAAGGGTGCTTCTGAGCCAACCCACACCGAAGACGCTGCTAGTCATGTCGACGAAGGCTTGAACGCAGCGGCTGATCATGCGGCAGATGCCGGCCATGGTGGTGGGCACGGACCCGCAAGCCCGATTGCTAAGCCAAATGAAGGCATGGCCACCGGCATAACCGCAATCATCCTGTTCCTGATCGTCTTCGGGATCCTTTCGACCGCTGTCTGGCCCAAGATTGTCTCGGGTCTTGACGAGCGGAACGACAAGATCAAGGGCGAGATCGCCGCAGCTGAGGATGCTCGGATGCAGGCGAAGGAAGCATTGAACGAATACGAGAAGAACCTTGCTGACGCACGGGCTCAGGCCCAGCAGATGCTTGAAGAGACCAAGGCCGTCCAGGGCGAGCTTGCGGCTCAGCTCAAGGCACGCGCCGAGACCGAACTCGGCGAACTCCGCGAGAAAGCGAAAGCTGACATCGAGGCCGCCAAGAAGCAGGCACTCAACGAACTCTACAGCGAGTCAGTCAACCTGGCGACCGTGATGGCGGGCAAGATCCTCAAACGCGAGGTCTCGGTCAACGATGAGCAGCGTCTGATGGAAGAATCACTCGCAGAACTCAAGACTGTCAACTCATAACCCCCCAAAGTGGATGCCCTGCAACTCAAGCGGTTGCTGGTTTGGAGCTCAGACATGCCTTTGATTGAAACAAAGCCCGATGCCCTCGCCAAGGTCTACGCCCATGCGGTGTTTGATGTCGCTGAGGCTACCGATGGCACAAGCCCTGAGGATCTGCTCGGTCAGCTCGAAGACTTGCTGGAGATCGCTCGCGATAACCGCGGGTTTAACGAGTTGCTCGCTTCTCAGCTTATTGATGGCGGCAAGCGGGACGCCTCGCTGTTGCGGATGCTCGACGGCAAGTGCGACCAGCTCACGATCAACTTCCTCCGTCAGCTCAATGCTAAGGGCCGACTGGGACACCTAATCCCGATCGTTGGTGCTCTTGACGAGCTCGTTCAGGCACGGTTTGGCCGGATCGAGGTCGATGTGTTCACGGCTTCGCCGATGTCGCCCGACGCGCTTGAATCGATCAAGCACAAGCTCAACGAATCGCTCGGCAAAGAAGTGATTATCCACCCGTACACGGATTCCACCATGCTCGGCGGGATCAAGATCCGGATGGGCGACCAGCTCATCGACGCCTCGGTGCAAGCGGATTTGCGGACGCTGCGGGACAACCTGCTCAAAGATGGCGGTGCGAAGGTTCGCGGGCGATCAAACGACTTGCTCGACAGCTGAGCGATTGAATGCGATGAAGAATGAATGAGCCGCGGCCTTTGGGTCGCGGTTTTTCTTTCTGTTGATCCTAGAATGGCGCGTAGGAATGCATCACCAGATGGAGGTTCATGATGGCTAAGCAAACAATCGCAAACACAGAGGTCTCAGGCAAACGGGTCCTGATCCGGGTGGACTTCAATGTACCTCTTGATGGAACCAATATCACTGATGATCGACGGATCGTCGCGGCGCTCCCAACGATCAAATCCGTGATCGATCGTGGTGGGCGAGCCGTGCTGATGTCGCACCTTGGTCGTCCTGCGGGCAAGGGGTTTGAAGAAACGTACTCGATGGCACCGATCGCAAAGAGGCTTGGGGAGCTGCTAGGCAATGATGTGCCGATCCCCGCGAAGAACTGCAAAGACGAAGCGATCGGCATTGCGGTTGACGCGATGAAAGATGGGGATGTGATCCTGCTTGAAAACCTTCGGTTCCATGGCTGCGAGAAGCGGTGCGAGTTCGACTTCGCTGGACAGCTCGCGGCTCTTGGTGATATCTATGTCAACGACGCGTTCGGGACATGCCACCGCGAGCACACCTCGATGGTCGGTGTTCCCGAAGCGATGGGGAACAAGCCGAAGGTCGCGGGGTTCTTGGTTGAGAAGGAGATCGCGTATCTGAGTGATGCGCTCGCTGATCCTGGTCGCCCGTTTACGGTGATTCTTGGCGGTGCCAAGGTGAGTGATAAGTTGCCTGCGATTGAGAACCTGCTGCCCAAAGCGGACCATATTCTGGTCGGCGGGGCGATGGCGTACACATTCTTGCAGGCGCTCGGGCATGATGTCGGCAAGTCGATTGTACAGGATGGCATGATCAAGGAGGCCAAGCGGATCATCGAACTCGCGGCTGAATCCAAGACGGATCTGCACTTCCCTGAGGATCATATTTGCTCAACGATGTTTGCCGAAAAAGCCGGGGATATCGATGTGTTTGATGACCAGATCAAGGACGGGTACATGGGGCTTGATATTGGCCCCAAGACCGCCGCTCGGTATAGCCAGATCATCAAGAGTTCCAAGACCGTGATCTGGAACGGGCCGATGGGCGTGTTTGAATGGGCCCCGTTCAAGATGGGCACCAAACTGGTTGCTGAGGCGGTCGCCGATGCGACGAGCGAGCATGGCGCGGTCACGATTGTTGGCGGAGGAGATTCTGCGGCCGCGGCTGAAATCTTTGGTGTCGCGGATCGGTTGTCGCATGTTTCGACCGGCGGCGGGGCGAGTCTTGAGATGCTTGAGGGCAAGAGTTTCAAGGCGATGGAACTGCTCGATGATGCTTGATCTCAGAACTTGTCTGTGATGACAATCTCATCAAGCGGCAGTTGTCCGGGCTTCGGGAATGCGTCAGTGGTTTTCTTACCAACGACAATAATCATGCCGATGGTGTGGTCTTCGGGGAGGTTGATGATTTGGGCGACGGTGTCTTGGTCGAACCCGATCATCGGACCAGAGTCATAGCCAAGACCCTTTGCACTGAGCATGATTGTTTGGGCTGCAATTCCGACTGATCGCATGGCTTCGTCGCGTTGGAGTTGTTCTTTGCCCTCGTAGAACGGCCCCATCATGCCGACCATCAGCTCCCCCACTTCCTTTGAGGCGTCCTTCCAGTAGCGGGTTGGTTCTTTTTCCCATGCTTTGATATCTGCTGTGAGCACAATCAGGAGTGATGCCTCGGTGATTTGGGCTTGGTCCCATGCGGCCTGGCGGATTTTGGATCGCTGATCTTTATCTTTGACAACGACAAATCGCCAGTTCTGGATATTGAAAGAGGTAGGCGAGAGAACCGCGTGCTCAAAAAGGGTTCTTTCTTCGGAGGCGGAGAGTTCGTGATCAGGGTCATAGTGCCTGATTGCACGGCGGGATTTGATTGCTTCGAGGGTGTCCATGATGGATCTCCTGTTGTGTGTGTTTTACTGTCTGTGCTCTTATCAGAACCGATGGCATGGCAAGATATTCCCGGTTTCGGAATAATCGGTTAGTTATTAACTTATCGCTGTTGTGATGTCCATGAGCCGGTTTGAGCCTACCGGCGATCAAAGAGTTTTTCAAGTTCTTCGATGGTGAGGCGGACGGTTGTTGGACGGCCATGCGGGCAAGAGGCGGCCCGCTCGGTGGTGTCACGAAGGGCGACGATCTCGGCGAGTTCGGTTTCGCTGAGTTTGTCACCGGCTTTGATGGCGGCCTTGCACGACATCATGTCGAGGATTTCGTGGAGGGCTTCCTCTTTACTCGGCACGAATCCTTCACGCTCGATGCGTTCGAAGAGGTCGTCTAAGAACATGCCCGGATCGACATTGCGTGAGAGCAGGAAGGTTGGGACGTTCGACACCCCCACTGATCTCGGGCCCATCGGTGCGGCGCTGATGCCGATGCGGTCGAAGAGTTCTTCGAGTTCATCGAATTCGTCGATGATCCCCGGCGCTACCTCGACAACGATCGGGGTTAAGAGCCCTTGCTGCTCCAGAGCACCTGCTTTGGTGACGCGGGTCAGGAGCTTGTTGAACATCATGCGTTCGTGGAGTGCGTGCTGGTCGATGATCAGGACGCCTTGCTCGTCTTGGATCGCGAGGTAGCTCGAATGGATCTGGAGGACATTGACCTTGTTGACGATCGGAGGGAGGAGACGATCTTCGGCTTCGGGTGTTGGGAGCGGATTGAAGGTCGGGAGGTCAGGAGTTTGGAGGACCTTTGTGATTTGTGATCGGAGGTCTGTTGGGTTTGACGCTGGCTTCGGATTGGTGTTGAGAAACTCAACGATGCGGTCGACTTGTTGCTCAACGGGTTGCGCCTGTGGCATGATCGCCATCGGTCCGCCGGCATTCGGAAGAATTGAGAGCACCGATGGTGTGACATCGGCTTGGGCGAGGGCGTCGCGGATGCCGTGGTAGACGGCCCGGTGGACCATGGACTGGTCGCGGAACCGGACCTCGAGTTTGGCTGGGTGCACATTGACATCGACGGCACTGGGTGCCATCTCGATCATCAAGACCGCCGTCGGATGACGGCCCGGTTCAATGAGCCCGCGGTACGCTTCGCGGATGGCGTGGGTGACGGTGCGGTCGCGGATTGTCCGGCCGTTGAGGAAAACATGCTGGGCCTTCGAAGTCGCGCGAGCTACGGATGGGAGTCCGACGAGTCCCCACATGAGGACGCCTCTTGCGTTGTCGAACTGGTCGACATTGACTTCGACGAGCTGGGATTCGAGTTCTTTGCCGACGATGGCGAGGGCGCGTTCGCGTGGCGACTGGTTCGGTGGGAGATCGAGCTTGACCTTGTCGTCACCAAGGCAGCGGACGCCGATGGAAGGATTGGCCATCGCGAGGTCGCGGAGCCATTCTAAACACCGGGTTTGCTCTGTTGTTGGTGTCCGCAAGAACTTGCGTCTTGCGGGAGTGTTGAAGAACAGGTTACGGACTTCGATCATCGTGCCAACGGGGCAACCGGCAGGGATGGGTTCGTGGATCTCGTCGCCCGCGGCGTGGATGGATTGGCCTTCATCGGACTCGTTTGATCTTGAGTGAATGGTGACACGGGCGACCGACGCGATGGATGCGAGGGCTTCGCCTCGGAATCCCATGGTGGAGATTTTGTCGAGGTCTTCAGATTCGGTGATCTTGCTGGTTGCGTGCGGGGAGAGGGCGAGGCGGATCTGGTCGCTTGCGATGCCGCAGCCGTTGTCTGTAATTCGGACGAGCTCGATGCCACCGGCTTCGAGTTCGACGGTGATTTTGGTCGCGCCGGCGTCGATGGAGTTCTCGACGAGTTCTTTGAGGACCGAGGCCGGGCGTTCGATGACCTCGCCGGCGGCGATCTGGTTGACCAGCAGCGGCGGGAGCTGGCGGATTACGGGGTTGGAGTGGGCGATCTCGGTCACGGGAGATCATACGCAATGATTCAGGCCGGCCCGAGACCAGCGAACTAGGATACGGGTATGAGTGACACTATTTTTTCAAAGATCATCCGCAATGAGATCCCCGCACATCGGATTTACGAGGACGATTTCGTCATCGGGATCTTGGATATTGGGCCCCTGTCTGAAGGACACGCTTTGGTAATCCCCAAAGAACCGGCGGCGACGATTGACGAGCTCTCCGATGAGCATGCGGCGGCGGTTGGGCGGGTTCTGCCTCGGATTACCCGTGCGATCAAGAAGGTGACCGGAGCAACGGCGGTCAATATTCTGCAGAATAATGGCGCAGCTGCGGGGCAGGCGGTGGACCATGTCCACTTCCACATCATCCCACGGTTTCCTGATCGGACTGAAGAGGGGTTGGCATTCGGATGGAAGCCTGGGGACCTGTCGCAGGACGGGGCACTCGAGCTCGGCAAACAAATCAAGCGTTTACTCTGATCGTTTACACTAAACGGGTTTGTTCGACGGGGAGTGAAACCTTGCCGTTGGTTGTTTGCATGCAAATTTCTTTGAGCGGGTCTATGCTGAGGACTGTACCTGTGCTTGGTTGGTTGTTGCAGACGAATTTTTTATCGAGACCAAGGAGGGCATCGTGCTGAGTCCAGTGCTGAATCACTTGCTCTTCGTTTGCGGCGATGAACCAATGATTGAGTGATTCGATAAGCTTGCACGCAAGGTCGATGCGTTGAACTTCGCAGCCAAGTTGCTTGAGTGAAATGGCCGAATCTTTAATTGATGGGTCGTAATCAGATTCGGTTTGCAGGCAGTTGATACCGATGCCAACGACGATGGAGTCGCGGGAGTGTTCAATGAGCACGCCGGCGATTTTCTTCTGCAGATCCCCCACCGTCACCATGATGTCGTTTGGCCATTTTATTTTGATTGGGTGGTCTTTGGCGAAGTGCTGGACGGTGTCGAGGGCCGCGAGTCCTGCTCTGGCGGCGAGGTTTGGATTGTTGAGGCTTAGAAACTCGGGACCGATGGCGAATGAGCAGGGGAGGGTGAGGCCGCTGGAGTCATACCAGTTGTTGGCGCGTTGGCCTCGGCCCATAGTTTGGTTGGACGCTACAACGAGCGTTGCGGGGTGATCCTTGTGCAGCCCGATACACGCGCGGGCGGCGGCGTCTTGGGTGCTTGCGGTTTCGTTGAGGACGACTACGCGATCGAAGATGGTGTCATTGGTCGCTGCTTCAAGACGATCTGGCCAAGCGGTGATGTCTTCTGAGATGCTCACAGCGTATCGAGCCCGATGTCGAGACTGACGGCTTGGTGGGTCAGCCCGCCGATGGAGATGCGGTCCACGCCGGTCTTGGCGATTGCGGGGAGTGTGGATTCGCTGATGCCACCAGAAGCTTCGAGCTGGAGATGTGGATTAGTTTCATTGCGCATCGCGACGGCTTTGGCGAGAATCTCGGGGGGCATGTTGTCGAGGAGGACGATGTCGACGGTGCCATGGTTGAGCGAGAGCACCCATTCGAGTTGTACTAAGGTGTCAACTTCGACCTGGACGAACTCAAGATTCTGCTGGCGGGCCTTGGATGCTGCGGGTTGGATGCGGTCTTTGAAGGCGGCTTCATCGAGGCCCGCGAGGTGGTTGTCTTTGATGAGGAGCGCGTCGAAGAGCCCCATGCGGTGGCTGGTTCCGCCGCCGCAGCGCACCGCGTATTTTTCGAAGACGCGGAGTCCAGGCGTGGTCTTGCGGGTGTCGCAGATCTTGGCGTTTGTGCCTTGGACGAGATCAACAAAGTGGTTGGTGCGCGTTGCAATGCCTGACATCCGCGAGACTAGGTTGAGCAGGGTGCGTTCGACCCGGACAAGTGCAATTGACGAGCCGGCGAGGGAGCCGAGGGTGTCTCCGGAACTGACCAAAGCACCATCTTCACTTTGGGGGGTCCATTGGAGAGTCTCTCCTGCGCGGACAAAGATGCTCAGGATGTCGGGAACAAATGCAAGGCCCGCGACGCGGCCCGGATCGCGCATGACGAGATTGGCCTTGGAAGTCTGATCTGGGGAAAACATGAGCTGTCCGGTCCAGTCTTGTCCCTCTGGACCGAGGTCTTCATCATGAGCGATCTGTAGGGTTCTTTGGACCAATCCAGTCCGGCGGATGGATGACGCAAGTTCATGCAGAGGCAGAATATGCGCACTTTTTGAGTGGCACTCATTAAGAGATTTGGTGTCCGCGGCTTTGTGACTGGTCATGGTGAACTGTAGACCAATTGCAGGCCCTATCATCGGATTCGATATACAAACACCGGATCTAGAGGTCTAGGATCGGTGTTTGGTATCATGAAAGGATTTTCCATGGGCCTTTTGGATGGTAAAGTTGGGCTGGTAGTCGGCGTTGCGAACGATCGTTCGTACGCGTGGCATATCGCCAAGGCGATCACCGAGCACGGCGGACAGTGCGCATACTCCCATATCCCCGGCGAAAAGAACGCCCGTCGCACCGGACGCGCGGCCGCGAAGATCCATGCAGATCCAACACTCTACGAATGCGATGCGGGCTCCGACGAGAGTCTCGACGCACTCTTCGAGAGCTACTCCAAAGACCACGATCGGCTGGACTTTCTGGTGCACTCGATCGCGTACGCTGACCGTGACTGGCTCCAGATGGGCAAGTTTGTTGAGACCCCTCGCAAAGCGTATCTAGAGGCGATTGACATCTCCGCCTACACACTTGTCGCGATGGCCAACCGTGCCCGTCCCCTGATGGCGAAGGGTGGCGGCGGGTCGATCATGTCGATGAGCTACTACGGCTCCGAAAAAGTGATCCTCGGATACAATGTCATGGCTGTTGCCAAGTCATGCTTGGAGACCTCCACACGCTACCTCGCCAACGAGTTGGGCCAAGACGGCATCCGGGTCAATACGATCTCTGGTGGGTATCTCCGGACGCTGGCGAGCACCGCTGTGGGTGGCGCTGATGGGCTCGAAGAAGAAGCTATCGAGAAGGCACCGCTCCGCCGGACAACCAAGGGCTCGGATGTCGGGAGCACCGCGGTGTATCTGGCATCAGAACTCTCGTGCGGCGTGACCGGTGAGAATATTTATGTCGATTGCGGCGTCAATATCATCGGGGCGTAGATCGTCAACAGGACTGATTTACCCTAACAAACTCTAAAATTTGTGGATTGATTGTGGATTTAGGTGGCGTGCTGCGCTGGGTGAATCCGATACTTTGTATATGACCGGAGCAATCAACAACCTGGCCTCAAGTCTTGCTGGCGCACCGGCTTCCAGCAATGCCGCAGCTCGCAAACAGCAAGCCGAGGACACTGATAAGTCGCGTCGTCGCGGCAGGGTCCATGATAGTTATCAGGCGGCCGTCGAACACATCGAGCAGATCGATGCGGTACGGAGCTTGGCTGATGCCGATCAAGAGGAAGCCAACGAGGATCGACAGGAACACCAGATCGGGTACACCCCGAAAGGCGGACCCGGCAGGCGCGGTGATGACAAGCCGCGGCTCGATTTGAACGCTTGAACTAGATTTCAACCAAATAAAAACGCCTCCATCGATGGAGGCGTTTGTGTTTGTATTGTGAGCAAGTCGTGACCGGTTTGTTATGGACAACCCATGCCGAAGAGCTGCAGGAACACGGAGATATCGAAGAAGTCGAGAACGCCGTCGCCGTTGAGGTCGACCACACAGGAATCATTGTTGCCCTCGACCTGTACAGCCAGAACTACCGGCGTGCTGGTCGTGCTGGCGTAGGGATTGGACACAACGCAGGAGTACACGCCCTCGAGCTCTGGGGATGTGATCAGGCTGAGCGTGGGTGAGTTTTCGCCGCTGACGCCATTGACATCATTGAGTGATTTACCGTTGAGTGACCATTGATAGGTGGCCCCACCGGACGCTTCGAGGGCAAATTCGACGATGGCCTCGGGTAGCACGAACTGTCCGAGGGGCTGCTGCGTGATGATCGGCGCGGGGTCGGTCATGTTCTCGAGCCAGTCGATCCGGTCAAAGTTATACTGCGCCACCGCGAAGTCGAGGTCACCATCGCCGTCGAGGTCCTCGGCGATCAGTTCGTGCGGGAAGATATTGCTGGCAAACCCCCAGTCGTAAAGCACTCGCTCGGTGAAGGCCGTGTCTTCATCGCCGTCGTTGTCCCACCAGTGGATGCCCTGGCTGAGGTTCTGCCCTTGAAAGGTTGTGCCGGCGAAGTCGATGTCGCCGTCGGCGTCAAAGTCCCCGGCGATGACATCGTTGATGTTGAAGAGCTCGGTCGAGGAGATGATTTGCTGTACGAAGGTCGGCGGGTTCCCGCCGTTGCTCCTGAGCCAGCCGGTGACTCCGCTTGCAGAACTACCCGGCACACGGGTGCCGAAGAAGATGTCGTCATCCCCGTCGCCATCGGCATCGCCCAGTGCCACATGGACATGGCCGGTAAAGTCCGTGATTGGGTCTGAGATGCTGAACCCTGGGGGCGAGTCCGTATCGCCACTGAAGACTTGCACCCCGTTCTGGAGGCCGACGACGATATCGAGTGTGCCGTTGTTGTCCACATCGCCCACACCGACGCTCATGGTGCTGCCGATCGAGTTGGCGATGTTGTGGTGGGTGAACGAGAAGCTGCCGGTGCTGCCGACGTCCCCGGTCGTGTTGTTCTCGAGCCAGAAGACGGCGTTGGCGGTGGCCCCGACGCCGCCCGGGTCTCTCGAGGTGCCGACGATATCAAGGTCGCCGTCGCCGTCGATGTCCGCCACCGCGAGATCCGTGATCTGGGCGTCGCTCGATGCGGGGCCGGGAAGACTCACCTTTTCGTAACTTTTAGTGACGACGTTGTAATACGACAGGGCCAGCGGGGAGACCCCGATATCCAAGCTATCCCAGCCGCCGATGATGAGCTCGTCGTACCCGTTGCCGTCGAGATCGGCGCTGGATAACGCGCTTGTATCCCAGTAGAGGTTGTTCTCGTTGAAGAAGTTGGGGAAGGCCGTGGGGTCGAATGTGGGCGGCTGGCCCCCGTTGCTTATAAAACCTGACACGACAACATTGGCGGAGGGTGCCGAGGCAAAGTCGGGGTTGCCGTCGCCGTTGAAGTCGCCGGCGGTCACGGTTTGCGGGGAAGAGATGCCGCCAACTGTGTGCGCCTCGACGGGGATGTCCTGTGCGGCGGCATGGGGTGTGGTGGCGGTCAGGCTGGCTGCGAGTAGGGTTCCAGCGAACAAACATGCTCTTTGTGATTGTGAATCTTTCATTGAACTCTCTTCTCTCTGCAAGTGTTCTGGTGCCCTGTCGTCCGGCGGATGGAGCAATCCAGTACTATTGATATGGATACCGATTTGGATTCTGATGCCCAATATACATCAATCGGGGGGGGGGGGGGCAAGAAAAATCGGCTTGAATGCGACCCCAAATGGTCTCATATATCCAAAAAACAGGATAGCGGCCCCTATCGGGGACCCGCTTGTGTGGGCTTCTAATGCTTCAACTGGCCAACGGGGTCACTTACCGGTGAAGAACTTCTTGATCGTGTGAACCGTCGCGCTGCGGCCGATGGCGGCGATGGACTCGGTCAGCGGGATGCCCTTGGGGCAGACCTTGACGCAGTTCTGGGAGTTGCCGCAGTCTTGGATTCCGCCTGGTCCTGTCAAGGTGTCCATGCGTTCGTCTTTGAGGCGTTTGCCTGTGCCGTGCTCGTTGAAGAGGCGGGCCTGAGAGACGGCTTGCGGGCCGATGAAACTTCCTTCCCAGTTTTTCTCGTCGTCTTGCTTACTGAACTGCGGGCACGCATCAACGCAGCAACCGCAAGTCATGCACTCGCTGAGTGCGTATCGCATTTGTTGTTGGTCGTGTGATTCTTGTGGGCCTGCGCCCAGGTTGTAGGTGCCGTCGATGGGGACCCATGCTTTGACGCGCTCAAGCGCGTTGAACATGCGGGTGCGGTCAACCCAGAGGTCGCGGATGACGGGGAACTTGGTCATTGGTTCGAGAACAACCTCGTCGCCTTCGCGCGGGGCGTACTCGTCGATGAGGCAGGAGCATGACTGGCGGACACGCCCGTTGATGACCATAGTGCAAGCACCGCAGACCTCTTCGAGGCAGTTGGAGTCCCAAACGACGGGAGTAGTTGTCTTTCCATCGGTGGTGACGGGATTGGCAGCGATCCAGTTGAGCGAGGAGATGACATTGGAGCCGGGCTCTGTGGGGACTTTAAAAGACTCCCAACGCCAGGGCTTTCCGGGACCATCGCAGCGTTTGATCTTGAAGATCACACTGCGACCAACGACGGCCACCTTGCGGTTGGCCTTGCGTTCGTCAGATCCGATGATGCTTGCTTGGGCGGCTCCCATGATTCAATCCTTTATCTCATGACAAGATGAATAGTCTCTTGCTGAATGCTTTATGCGTTGGCTGGTTCTGGGGTCTTGGTCTCGGTCTTTTCTTCTGGTGCGGTCTTGCCGTAGGTTCGCGGGCGGAGCTTGACGAGCCCTGCTTTGACGGGGACGAACTCGATGTCCGACTTGCCGGTCGCTGCGTTGAACTTGGCGAGTGATGCTTTCCAGAACTTGTCGTCGTCGCGTTCTGGGAAGTCTGTGCGGTAGTGGCTGCCTCGGGATTCCTCGCGTAAAAGCCCGGCCTTGGCAATCGCCTCAGCCAAGATCAGCATGTCCCCCACTGTCCGCGTGAAGCTCAGGGACTGGTTGGTCCACATCGCGCCGTCTCCGAGCTCGACATTCTTGAATCGAGCGGAGAGTTCGTCGAGTTTGGTGAGACATCTTTCGAGCCCGGCCTTAGTCTTGACGACGGTCGATTGGGCGTTCATAATCTCGCCCATCTCAAAGGCGATCTGGTACGGGTTGTTCTCTTTGTTGCCTGTGCCATTAGCGGTCGTGGCGAGCAACGCGTCGTGCTTATCCTGCTCTTTCTTCGTCGCGGCATCAAAGACCGATTGATCGACTTCCGATGCGGGCTTGAAGTTCTCATCGCGGATGTAGTTGACAACCGAGACACCGTTGCAGATGCCATCGAAAATACAGCTGAGCAATGCATTTGCACCAAGCCTTGTTGCGCCGTGGTAGGCGAAGTTGACCTCGCCAAAGGCGTAGAGACCGGTGATGTTGGTCATCGCGTTGTTGGGCGCGCCCTGCTTGAGGCCGTGACCGATCTCGGTGCCGATGGGGATCTCGCCGTTGGGCTTGTGCTCTGTTCTTGGTTCGTCTGGCTGGTAGTCGCCGGCGGTGTAGGTGGTCCACATGCCGCCCATGGAGTAGTGGACCGCTGGGAAGATTTTCATTGGGTTGAAGCGAGGGTCTTCGCCTGCGAATTTTTCGTAGATGTCCAGAATGCCGCCGAGTTTCTCGGTGAGGTAGTCGGGGTCCATGTGTGTGAGGTCGAGGTAGACCTGGTTGATGCCATCGACGCCCATGCCTTCATTGACGCAGACATCGAAGATCTCGCGTGTCGCGATGTCACGCGGGACGAGGTTGCCGTACTTGGGGTAGCGTTCTTCGAGGATGTAATAGCGTTCGTCCTCGGGGATGTCGGCGGGTTTGCGGGTGTCACCGATTTTGGATGGCACCCAGACACGCCCGCCTTCGCCGCGAGCGGACTCGGACATAAGCCGGCACTTGTCGGCACCGGGGATGGCGGTTGGGTGGACCTGGATCATCTCGGCGTTGCCGTACCATGCGCCTGCTTGATAGCAGCGCGACGCGGCACCACCGGTACAGATGACGGAGTTGGTGGATTTGCCAAAGACCAATCCACAGCCGCCAGTCGCCATGATGACGGCGTCACCACGGAATGAACGGATCTGCATCGTCCGCATGTCCTGAGCGACGATGCCGACTGCTCGCTTGTTGTCGCCTTCGCCCTCGGTGATCGGGTAGAGGAACTCCCAGAAGTTGTATTCGGTGACCTTGCCTTCGGAGACATAGCGGCGGTTCTGCTCGTCGAGTGCGTAGAGGAGTTGCTGCCCGGTCGTCGCGCCCGAGAAGTGGGTACGGCGGAAGAGCGATCCGCCAAATAAACGCAGGTCGCGGTAGCCTTCTGAGGAGCGGTTGAATGGCACACCCATGCGGTCGAGGAGGTCGATGATCTTGGGGGCCCAGTTGGTCATTTCCAGTACTGGGTGTTGGTCTTGGAGGAAGTCGCCTCCGATGAGGGTTTCGTCGAAGTGCTGATATTCGGAGTAGCCCTGCTGGCGAGCGACCTCGTTGCATGCGTTGATTCCGCCTTGGGCGCACACGGAGTGGGAGCGTTTGACGGGGACCATCGAGAAGAGATCGACGGGGACGCCGGCCTCGGCGATGCGGATCGATGCGGCCAATCCTGCCAATCCGCCTCCGACGACTATTACGCGTTGCTCTGTCATTTCATATCCTCAGTTCGTCTTGCTTAGTCAGTTAAATGATTTCGCCGTGATTTTCACTTTGGTGGGGAGTTAGCCTTCGGGGTCGATGGCATTCGCTTCAAGAGTCACCTCGCCGCTGATCTGGTGGTCGATCATGGGTTCGGTGTGCGGTTCGTGCATTGACGCTTCGACGCTGTGTGCGGTGTCGTAGTCAAGGAGCATCGCGCTTCCGAGTGCGGACCATGCGGCGAGCATCATGCCTACGCCAAACACGGCACAGACATAACCCCAGCGTTTCTGGGCGTGCTCTGACACGGTCAGGCCCCAGGTGATTGCTGCGGTCCAGAGGCCGTTTGCGAAGTGGAAGACGAGGAGCGATACGCCGATGAGATAGAAGAGCGACACGAGTAGACCCGCCATGGTCCAGCCCGTAGTTGAGCCTTGGAGCGCTGCTGCAAGTGTCGATGCGCTGAACTCATGGGACCATTTTGTACCCTCTGGAATAAGGAATGTCCAGCCCCAGCGGAGGGTGGCGATGTGGTAGAAGATGAAGAAAATGCCGAAGTACCCGCTCAAACGCTGCAGTGTGTAGCGGAAGTTATCTTGGTGCTTGTAGTGCTGGAGGTTCCCCTTGCCTCC
>Ga0209344_10002434_pt1 | contig 20700 bp, 23 predicted proteins | sample Cruoilmetagenom6_FD_187293 | JGI IMG/M metagenome (GOLD analysis project Ga0209344, IMG submission 187293) | Oil polluted marine microbial communities from Coal Oil Point, Santa Barbara, California, USA - Santa Barbara Oil Seep Sample 6 (SPAdes)... | ecosystem: Environmental > Aquatic > Marine... | reverse complement strand
AAACCATGAGACTTGATAACGACATTTTACAGGTCAATAGTGTGACGCAGTTCTCACTTTAAGGATTGTCCTGCTAATATTTACGCAGCTCGCCTATACTATAAATAACCAGACGTTATTTATTTGGAAAAAGGATTATGAAACACATCAATACTTCAATCATTTTATTGTTTTTATTTTTGCCTATCGCATTAAGCGCAGCGCATACCAAGCAGATGCCATCTGCAGAGCAGAAATTACAGGTTTTTCAGGATTTACGGGCTGAAAACCACATGTCTGAACATCAGTACCAACATAAAACCCATCGGCTTAAAGCCCAACTTAATAAAAATACTGTTGCCACCAAAGGTGGCGGTACAGCTCAAATAAGCGGACAAGTGTTCAGTGGTGGTGTGGCAGTCAGCGGTGTGAGGGTTAATTTAAACAAATATTATTATTCCGGAACTTTTGAATCACAATATACAAGCGCGAGTGGCACCTTTGCTTTTACCAATCTCAATGCGGATGATTATTTTCTTACAATTAGCAATTCACTGGATGACTTTGTAGATGCCGTTTGGACGTCAACAGGCACCCAGTTCATTCAATGTTCAGTTGGTTTAGAAAGCAAGATTACTTTAGCAACTGGAGAAATATCAGGCGGCCATGACTTTAATTTAACAGTTGGTGCCACATTGACTGGACAAATAGTTGACAATGTGACCAGTGATCCGGTTGAAACGCTTGATATTAGTATCGTCAAACCAGGTGATCCGAGATGTCAATTTTTGACATCAACCGTTTTTGATGGTGCTGGTAATTATACTGTTAAAGGCATACCAGGTGGTACTTATCGCGTGTTTTTAGAAACCGGTTTTGATGCCAATTTTCATATTCCAGAAATCTATGGCGATGTACAGTGTAATCTATGTGATTTATTGGCTTATAATGGTAGCGGTTCTCCGGTTTCTTTAACCAACGGCGTCACTAAGTCTGGTATCGATTTTTCACTGGTAAAAGGTGCTCAAATTGAAGGCCGTTTGATTGATGAGATTACCTCGGCTCCATTGGATAGTGATGGTTTGGTCTATGTATTTAATGAAACTAATCAGTTCATTGCCGTTGGACTGGTGATAGGCACAAATGCGAATCCCACCTCAACCGGTTCTTATAAAATTGGCGGTTTACTACCAGGTACTTATTTTGTTCAAGGTGGTGATGGTGGCAATGAATTTTACATCAGGGAATTATATGCCGACAAACCTTGTCCTTGGTCAGGGTGTGACCGGGGAGGCGGTGGTACACCCATTAATTTAGGCTCACAAGAACATCGTAGCGGAATTGACTTTGAACTGAAATATGGTGGGAAAATCAGCGGCAATATCACTGATGCTCTCACTGGATTAGCCATTCCTAATTTTCTAAATATTCAATTTTACAATAGCAATGGTGAAGTAGCAGGTGGAGCTAATGTTAACTTTTCAACCGGCGATTATACATCATCACGAGCCATGCCTCCGGGCGTTTATTCAGCACGTACCGGCTCCATGTTTAGCGGTGATTTTGGTTACGATTATTATAATAATTTGTATATCATGGAAAAATATGATCCGGCCGGGAATATTGATTGTCCGGGCGTAACTTGTGACCTATCGACAGGTAATATCTCTGTAAGTACGTACGATCCATCCGGAGTAGACCCCGAAGGCGATGCCACCACCTCCGGTATTGATTTTGCCTTAGACACAGGCTTTTCTTTTTCCGGCACCATTACCGATTTAAGCACCTCTTCTCCTTTAGAACGTGTGCATGTCTTGGTTTATGATGACAACGGTGATTTTGCCCATTGGGCCAGCACCGATATCAATGGTGATTTTACAGTGTCAGGATTACCGGCTGGCACCTATTACGCAAAAACAAATAATGGTTCAAATTTACCATTTATGGGCCTGCGTCCACCAAGCGTCGGTACCTGGGTTGATATCCTCTATAATAACCTTAGTTGTCCCGGCTCAGCCTGTGATGTCACCACCGGCACCCCCATTGTATTAGGCTCCGGTAGTCCTGATGCCGGCTTATCTGGCGCGCCTCAGTATTCATTTAGCTTACCCGATGGCGGCACTTTTACTGGTCGCTTAACTCACAGTGAAACAATCAGGGGCATTCCCAATACCTTTGTTAATATCTATAACAGCCAAGGCGAATTTTTTGGCGGGTATGAATCGGATATCGATGGCTACTGGATGACCTCGGGATTTCCTGCAGACACTTATTATCTGGTCACGCAAGGCCGTGGTGCTATGGTGGATGTCAAATTTGGTAACGATTATTGTTTTAACGGACTATGTGACCCGCTAACGGCTGATCCCATTGTATTAGGCGGTACCTATCACATCTCAGGGCTGAATATGGTGCTTAAACCTGATTTAATATTTCGTTCCGGATTAGAATAACAGTTTGCAAATTAAGTTAAAGCCGCCTAACAAGGCGGCTTTTTTATTGCTTATCATCCTCCGTTTCCAGTGCTTCAGCTTTATTCTGGACATCAGAGAACTCAATATCATCATCGATATTGTCCTGAAAAGCCTTAACCCAGGCGTTTTTAAGGATATTCAAGAAGATCTGCCAGGCACCGGTTTCGACGTTATCTAAATCACCTTCAAAGGGAATTTTGGTGGCGACTTTGTCGGTGGACTGGTTTTTGAAAATAAATTTAAACACCCCGACCACGCCTTCCCAGAGTTTTTTGAAAAACCCATCGCCCTGATCAATCAGTTTGGCATTCGTTAACAAGGGTTTTAAATAACCTTTCATATAACCATCGGCTATCGCCAATTCACTAAAAATATCCAACTGCCCGGAAGCAAAATCAACATTGGCATAATGTAAGGTGAAGCTGTTCAAAGCGGTCACATCAATACCCTCAATGGACAGACTAACATCCATATCGGGCACCCGTTTAATAATATTGACCCGTCCTTCGAATGTCGTCTGGCCTTGGCCGATGGTGACAGCAGTGGCTTTAATTGGCGAAGGCAGTTTTTGCTCATCACTTTTCACCAACTGCAAATTATCAGCCGTTAACTGCAACTGATCCATATAAATATCCAGCGCCGGGTCGGCATTGACCTTAACCAAGCCCAAACGGCCGTTTTCAATGCTTAAATGGTTAATATCAATCGGTACCAAGTCATCCAAAGCCTCCGTCCAGTCTTTGGTTTCAGGTTCCTCTTGATTCTCTTGAAGTTGATCTTCAAAGACATAGATTAATTGCGGTTCGGTTAGGTAGATTTCACTGACAATTTTACCGTTAAACAAGGCGCGCCATTGAATTGAAATATCGGCTTGTGGGATTTTTAAAAAAGGCACATCGGTTGTCGCATCTGTCCGCATTAACTGTAAGCCTTTTACCACATAGGCGCCACGAATCAGGGCAATATCAATATTGGTCACCGAGCCCTGGTAGCCGGGTAAATCATTGAGCACTTGATCAACGTGGTTTTTAACAGCGGTGGGCAAATACAGACGAAAACCGATAAAAATTAGCAGCAACACCATCAACAAGCCAAACCAGCCGACTTTGCGCTTTTTCTTTTTTTTAGTGAACATATTGCGCCGCATAAGAATGATTATAGCAACGTCAAGTTAACAAACCATTAAAGCGGATAGGGGAATAAAACCGGATTGGAAGGAACAGCATTAAGCTGCCAGGCAGCCACTTGTAGATTTAAAGTATATAAACCATCCTTAACTTCATTCGGCACATAAATCATTTCGGTGATGGTTTTGTGACTTTGATTGTCGCCCAACCAGCGACCGATCTGATCTACCTGCCAAAAAAGTCGATGATTAGACAATAAACCATCATCATACATTTTATCGATGCTCGGCATATCCACCAATAAATGCGCCACATCCGTTTTCTTGACCAACCATTGCATGGCTTCATGGGTGAAAAAAGGTGGTTCGTTATCAGCGCCGTATTGACGGCTCGTCTTGCTGTCATCATTAGGTAAGGTTCTGATAACTAACGCCTTTACACCCTGTAACGACTTACTTACACTCGACAACATATCCTGACAAATAACGTAATCATTGCGACTAATATCAGTGCTGTAGCTTTCTTTGCCTTGATAATTTTGTACCGGTTGTACAGTTAATACGCAGGCTTTAATCAGTGGAAATTGAATCACTTGATAGGGCGCAAACTGCTGATTTTCATCTTCAACAATATGCCCAATGGTTTCTGTATGGGTGCCATTGCAATGCGGATTGAGTGTCAACTGCTCAGCATTACAAGAACCGCCCTGAGTCACATCACCGATAAAATCACCACTGCCCATCGGTTCAGCAGTGGCTTTTGGAGCACCAAAATGATTCGGTTGCGGGCCGTTAAACTGCAGCGGAATGGCCAGAGAGATACCCGGCTGATTACCTTGACGATCAGTCATTAAATTGCGCGGCATTTAGATTTAACCACTCTAATGCAGTTCCGGCCAATAACCGCTGCTTAATGCTGTCATCATAGGACATGGAATGAATGAGTTGCCCCGGCTGTAATTCCCCCAAAGGAAACGGGTAGTCGGTGCCCAAAGCCAAACGCTCGGGTCCCATTAAATTGACCACATAATCCAGCATGCCAGAGTCATGCACCAGCGTATCCAAATAAATCCGATCTAAATATTGCTCCGGAGAAATGTCATTGTCCACCGCCACCAGATCCGGACGCACATCAAAACCATGTTTAATGCGACCTAAAGTCGAAGGAAAAGATCCACCACCATGGGCAAAGGCAATCCGTAAATTCGGCAAACGTTCCAGCACACCTCCGAATATCATCGAGCAAATGGCTCGTGAGGTTTCTGCCGGCATCCCCACCAGCCAGGGAAGCCAATAATCACTCATATCCGCTTGACCCATCATATCCCAGGGATGCACGAACACGGCCGCGCCCAATGCCTCGGCAGCGGCAAATACCTCAAACAATTCCGGTGCATTAAGATTCCAATCATTAATGTGACTACCAATCTGCACACCGGCTAAGCCCAGCTCTTTGACGCAGCGGGTCAGTTCTTTCACCGCCAAATCCGGCGCCTGCATCGGTAAAGTCCCCAAACCGACAAATCGTTTTGGGTTGGTGGCCACGGTGGCGGCCATATCATCATTCAGTAATTGCGATAAATCATGGGTGTCTTTGGCTTTGGCCCAATAGGAAAACATCACTGGAACTGTGGACAGCACTTGAACATGAACGCCGTGTTCGTCGCATTCTTGTAAACGGGTATTCGGATCCCAAACATTGGGCTCAACATCCCTGAAATGGATGCCATCTTTCATCATCTTCGCGCAACCACAGCCATCATGCTGTAATTGCACAAAACCGCCATAGCCGTATCGTTCCGCTAAATCAGGCCATTTTTTGGGTAAAATATGGGTGTGTATATCGATGGTTAGCATCATAACTCCAGTTGATTACTGTCGGGCATCACCGTGCCACATTGACCACAGGTACGTAAGTCTTCATCCGCAAAAAATCGATCAAACACGGGTAAAAAGTCTTTCTCAATACTGCGTAAATGAAAGTATTCTTCATACAGTTTGTGGTTACAGTTTTCGCAGTACCACAATAACCCGTCTTGTTCGTCGGCCAGCCGTTTACGCTCCACCACCAAACCGATGGAATCGGCATAACGCACCGGTGAATGCGGCATTTTTGGTGGCAGCAAGAAAATTTCACCGGCTTTAATCGGATAATCCACCACCTGACCATTTTGTTGGGTTTTTAAACACATTTCGCCTTCGAGTTGATAAAAGAACTCGGGGCCTTCATCATAATGATAATCCCGCCGACCATTCGGCCCGCCGACCACCATAATGATAAAATCATCCTGTTCGTAAACCTGTTTATTACACACCGGTGGTTTGAGTTGGCCCCGATGTTCATCAATCCAGGCTTTAAAATTAAATGGCGGCACCGGTTTAAGCATGGGATTTCTCCTTGGGTTTATAAGCCATACATTTGAGTTCCACCGCAATCGGCGTCGGCAACTTGTTCACTTCCACCGTGGTTCGACAGGGCTTATTGTCTGTGAAGTATTCAGCATAAACGCGGTTAAAGGTCTTAAAGTCATCATCCATATTGGTTAAAAACACCGTGATATCCACCAAATCACGCCACTCAGCACCGGCGGACTCTAACACCGCTTTTAAATTGGCAAACAGTTGGCGGGTTTGGGTTTCTATGCAGTAGTCAGTAATCTGACCATGTTCGTTAAGAGTCACCCCGGGAATGTCTTTTTGCCCGGCGGCACGTGGCCCCATACCGGATAACAACAGCAAATCACCCACTTGACGGGCATGTGGGTAGGGACCGACCGGTTCCGGGGCTGAATCAGCCATGACTTCTTGCATATTTTGCACCTCTTTGATGATTGTTACTGGACTTAAGGCACGCCGACGCACACAATAATGTCCATCATTCGGCATGAACCATTCTAATATTGTAAAAGATAGCCGGATAAAAAGCTAAAATCAAAACAAATAAGAGGTTTTATTATGAAGCGCATTTTTAAATACACTGGGTTTTTTCTGCTCACCCTCTTGCTACTGGCAGGCTTATTCTTTGTTCATGTCTGGTATTTCAAACCTTATAATATCAACCTGTTCTTTGCAAAATCAGCCATTAAGTTTGTTAAAGACAGCCCGGAAACCCTGTCTTCTCTGCGGATTCTGGAACCGATAGGTATCGATGGTCACAATGCCAAATTAGATGATGCCAGTATGGAAGCCGGCGATAAAATGATGGCAGATCTGCAGGAAACTTATGACACTTTAATGTCTTATGAGGACGCTGATTTAGATCCGGCCGATAAAATGTCCAAAGATGTGCTGGCCTCTTTACTGGGTGTTGTTATTGAAAACCAACGCTTTCGGTTTCATAACTACCCGGTTAATCAGCTTTTTGGGGTGCAAAGTAATTTTCCCTCTTTTATGGAAAGTACTCATCAGATTGCAGACAAAGGTGATGCCGAAGATTACATTGCCCGTCTCAAAGCGATTGAACTCAAATTTAGCCAGGTTATGGAAGGCCTTAAGCACCGTGAACAATTGGGCATTTTACCACCCCAGTTTGTGGTCACAAAAGTGGTGGATGAAATGCAAAATTTTGTTAACACAACACCGGAAGACGGCATTTTAATGGTCAGTTTACTGGAAAAAATGGAGCAAGCTAAACTCGATGAAACGGTGCAAAAAGAACTGGCCCAAGAAGCCAAACAAGTGATCGAAACATCGGTCTATCCGGCCTATCAAAACCTAATAGATTACTTTGTTCAATTGGATAAAAAAGTGGATGAAAATAACGGCGTCTGGAATCTGCCGGATGGCGATGACTATTACCAATCCGCTTTAAAACTCTTCACCACCACCCATGCCACACCGAATGAAATTCATCAGTACGGACTCAGCGAAGTCGATCGAATTCAAGCAGAGATTCTTGCGGTTCTTGAACATGAAGGTTGGGATATTTCCCAGGGCTTTTCAACCAGCATCGAAAACCTGGCCAACTCAGAACAGTTCTATTATTCAGATTCCAAAGAAGGCAGGATGCAAATTCTGGCCGATTATGAAACCATTCTCGATGACATTGTGCCTGAACTCTCCACAACTTTTTATGACATTCCAGACGCTGAAATGGAAGTCCAACGCATCCCTGAGTTTAAAGAAAAAACCTCTCCCGGCGCTTATTACCAACGGCCCGCTTTTGATGGATCCCGACCCGGTGTTTTCTATGCCAACCTGTATGACATCAAAGCCACCCCAAGATACGGCATGATGACGCTCGCCTATCACGAAGGCATCCCCGGCCACCATTTCCAAATCGCCATCCAACAGGAACAGGATGATTTACCGTTTTTCAGACGTTTGATTCCCTTTACCGCCTTCTCAGAAGGTTGGGCTTTATATGCTGAACGTCTGGCCTATGAAATGGGGATGTATGAAGGCAAGCCATACGGCAACATCGGCCGCTTACAAGCTGAACTATTCCGCGCTGTGCGCCTGGTGGTCGATACCGGTATCCACGCCAAACGCTGGTCAAGAGAACGCGCCATCGACTACATGTTAAAAAACACCGGTATGGCCGAATCCGACGTGGTTTCAGAAATCGAACGCTACTTCGTTATGCCGGGACAGGCCACCGCCTACAAAATGGGCATGCGCCATATTCTCATGTTGCGCGATCGCGCTCAGCAAGAACTCGGCGATGATTTCGACATCCGTGACTTCCACCGCGTTATCCTCACTAACGGTGCCGTCCCCTTGACCATTATGGAACAGTTGGTGGATGCGTATATCGCTGAGCAAAAAGCTTAGTATTAAAAAATAAAATCACAGTGGTTTCTTCCAAACCACTGTGATATTGATTAAGCTTAGACTCGGTAACACCCAAACGCAAATCAACCATTGTTTTTCCTAATACCTTTACCGCTGGGCTTTAGCCATCATTAAAGCAGTCACAAGCACTTTTAATAATAATATGCCATTTAAGGGTGCCAGTTGCTGTGCCAGAAAGTAAACGGTGAGATTATCCAATTGTGTGGCGATGTCAATGAGGCCCAGCAAAACAATGAGTAAACCAGCCACTAGGCCGATACGAATATCATCAGCTAAATTTTGTGGTGATTCAAAACGGATATAGATCAACAGAGCGATTGTGATGAGTCCTGTTTTTAAAACGTATTGATAGGGCATGAAAGTGGGACTGAGCAGGCTGTGAATATCGGCAAGCTGATTTAGCCCATCATATCTAAAAAGCTGATCAAAAATAAGTTGGCCGAGGAAACCCAACATGAAAACCACGGTATAACAGAGTATTTGTTTGGTCATTTCAACTACTTGCATTTTAAAAGTAGTTGTTATTTTAACTAACTACTTGTATTTTGCAAGTAGTTTAGTATAATTTTGTTATGAGCAAATTATCCCCTTATAAAATGACCCTCTGTCCAATGACCTATGTGTTAGAAATACTTGGGGATAAGTGGACCTTTTTAATCATTCGCGATATGTTATTTAAGTGTAATTGCCGCTACCAACACTTTATGGATAGTGATGAGGGTATTGCCACCAATATTCTGGCCGATCGACTTAAAAAGCTGGTGCACAACGGCATTGTCGAGCAACACAAAGATCCCGCAAATGGTCGTAAAAAAATTTATACATTGACCCAAAAAGGGCTGGATTTAACGCCGGCCATCCTGCATTTAATTAAATGGAGCGGTGATTATGATAGTGACAGCTTAATCGGTGAAGAAATTATGTCCAAACTTAATAATCAATTTAATGACTGTGTTGAATTTGTTATTAATCATTATTTACAAGAACATAGCACATAAAAAGCCGGGCAAGGACAGGCATTAAAGCAAGAACGATAAGGCTGGAACTAATTGAATATTTAAGTGGATTTATGGGTTTGCCTGATTCAGAACATACGTCATGGCTTTTCGATTGTAAAAAGGCAGTCGACTTTTTTATATTACACTATCCAAAAACGTCTATAATAATGTGACTTATCATCGAGCAAAACAATGATGAATCTCACCGTACTGTACCCTCACCCCAAAGATGTCGATAAATTTGAATCCGATTACGCAGATCACATAAAACTATTCCATAAGAATACAGGTTTACCCAATGAGACCAAACCTTACACCGTGACTCGATTTATACCCGGACCGGCCGGTCAACCGCCTTATTATCTGATGTTTTCCATGCCTTTTGATTCGGCTGAGGCACTGGATGCGGCCATGTCTTCTCCCGGTATGCAAGACGTGGCAGCTGACGCCAATCGAATTTCAACGGGTGGTGCGCCCATTGTTCTCATTGGACAGCCAAATTAATCGAAGTCGCTGTCCCCAATCAAGAACCACCCTAAGATATCGTGGTTAAATAAACAGCATGAGCCTGATTTTTTATTATATGTTGATTTTATCGACATTTTTTAACTGTGAAGCTGTGGATGAAATTTATGTATTGGATAAGGGGAATGCGCATATTGAATACTTTGGCTTTACTCTGATTGATACGTATTGGGATGATCCGACCGATGCTGAAACGAAAACCAATTATGCGGATGAGATTTATCAGTTCAGCAATCTTGCCGATATCCTGGTCATCAAACCGGATGATAGTTTGGTACAAAGAGCACAGTACTTTGCGGATTTAGACCTCAAAGCGGTTTTACACCTCAATGAATTGTTTTTTGAATTAAAAGGGACGGACAGTCCGTCCGGCTCGAGTTATGATTTGCGTGCTGATTACCTGATAAGGTGGCATGCATTTAAGCATAACAATCAAGCCATTTTAAACACGGATTACATCGGTGCTTTTTACTTCGGCGAAGAACCCACCTGGAACGGCATCACATTTGCTGAACTCAATACAGTCGCTGAACTATTGCAAACCGATTTCCCGGATATTCCAGCCATGATTATTGAAGCGTATCCTTCAATCAATGACTTACAGGTTCCCGAAACAGTCGATTGGGTGGGGTTTGATCAGTACTTTATTAAAGATCCCAATAGTGATCCTGCTTTTCAGCATAACTGGGAACTATTAAAATCCGGATTAACGAGCCCACAGCAAAAAATCATGCTTATTCTGGACAGTCATTATTTAGCGTGGGCACATGGCGACTATGGCGGCATTGATCTTTTACAAATGGAGGAAGTTGCTAACAACTACCATCAATTGGCCATCAGTGAGAAAAGGGTGGTCGGTCTGTTGGGCTACTTTTGGCCTAATGGCTTTGATTTTCCGGAATCCATTGGTGCGCGAGGCATGCCACAAAACGTGAAAGCAAACTATGAACGCATTGGCCAAGAAATTACCGGAAAAACCAATTCAGTTTTTACCCTGCAACCACCCAAAAGCTGCTTCCCAATCCTCAAAATGCTTGACATCCCCTGAGACAAACCAACCACCGACTTTGGCCGCCAGTTTTTGCCATTTTTGGTTGCCGACGATGGCGACCTTTGTGAATTCACCACGGTATTTTAGCCCCAATTTAAAATCATCCCAGGCGGCGCGCAGTTCCCAGCCTTCCATATCGCTACCATCAAATAAGACTTTAATTTTTGGCTCTTCAATACCGGCGAGGGCCGATTCAATCATCGGTGTAATAACCTGATAGTCTTTGTGGGTAAGTTTGCCGATGGCTTTGAGAGTTAAGAGAAACTCATTGTCGAATTGTTCGATACCAATGGATAAACCGTGTCGTTGAAGGTTCATATAAAATACCTCTTAAAACCATAATTTTATCAAACAAGGGTTTAAATGAACGTAAAAAAACCGGCCACGTGGACCGGTTTTTGTCAGGGCGTGATTCAAGTATTATTGTATCCCACGTTGCTTTTTAATTTCTTCGATGCGTTTTTGGTTGTCGATGTGTTCTTGCATGCGATAATCGATGGGGGATTTAATGATTTTTAAGGGCTGCCATTGTTCACCTTCAATCAAATTACCACCCATATCCATTTTTCCCCACTGCGAATTAGCCACATAATAGACATGATTATCGACCAGGGTGCCATTTCCTAAAGTGGCAAAGGTTTCATGTGAAGCTTCCACCGGGAAGTTCATTTTAATGATTAAATCCTGTGCCAAATCAAACCGCATAACCCGAGCCGGCGAGACGCCGCTTTGTATACCGATTAGATCGCCATCGACATAAAACAAATCACTGATGCCGGTAAAAAAGCGCTCATCTTTAGGATCCATATTGCCCATTTTCTGATTAGCCACATCGATTACATAGAGACCTTTTTCAAAATCAGCCACATACAGGTAACTGTCATCAGCATTCGACGTAATCGCTTTGATGGCTGGCAATTCCGACAATTCGATGACTTTCTCAGGTTTGTCACTGTCTGGTTTTAGTCGATAAATGGTTTGTTCAAACAGGCTTAAGAAATAGACACTTTCATCATTTCCAATATGTAAAGCAGTTAATAGTTTGGGTGTTTTTAAATTATCAATTGGGTAGCGTTTAATCAGCTCACCGTCACTTAAACGATAATGGCTAAGCATGGCACTACCAAGATTTTGTTCACTGACGCCGTTATATTGTGGCATCGAAGCCGAAGCCACCCACAAGGACTTTTTATCCTGTGACAACTCCATATCAACAGCACCCCAGGGACCTTTTTTTGCATCGGTATCTGAAATAAAAGAACTAAACTTACCTTGCTGGTCTATCTGATAAATTTCACCACTGCGTATAGAGGCCAATAAAAATCGATTATGTTCTTTATCGTATGCAATGTTTTCAAATAACATGCCCGAAAAACTGTCTTCTACTGTGGCCACTACAGTACCTTCGCCATAGGCTGAAGCATTGTCTTTCATACCATCAACAATATAATCATACACCTTAGTGCCTTGAATATTCTCAAACGTTTTATCGCCATCAACCTGATAACTCAAGCCGGCATTCTGTAACTTCACCAGGGCGTTATAAGCACCACTTTTTTCATCTTGTAAGGCATAGGCCCTGGCCAGTTCAAACTGAAAATCAGGATTATTGGGTTGCAACTGGGTCAGTCTTTGCCACACCATAAGGTGACGCTTTAATTCGCCTTTCTTGATGGTGCCGTCTGCCACTTGGAGTAGTTGTGGAACGTGATTGGCTCGCATCACTTCTTGTTGAAAGCTTTTATCCGCTTCCGACAGTTGGTTGTTGTCCAGAGCTTGGGCAAACAGGTTTGTACTCAATATAATTAACAAGATTGGCAATAATTTATTCATTGTAATAACGTGTTTTATGGTTGGCATAGTCTGACCTTTAAAATCAGTTTAGGTTCAAAAGCTGGGCATTTTACCAAACAATCACAGTCTCAGCTGTTTATCCCACGCGTAACTGCTAAAATAGCCGTTTTTTTGTTGTGGTATCGTCATGGAATTTAAAAATGATTTATATCTGCGCGCATTGCGACGTGAACCCACCGAACGTACTCCGGTCTGGCTGATGCGTCAAGCAGGACGTTATTTACCAGAGTACCGAAAAGTGCGGGCGCAAGCGGGTGATTTTATGACCCTTGCCGGTACGCCTGAGATGGCCTGTGAAGTCACCATTCAACCATTAGAACGCTTCCCGCTGGATGCGGCGATTATATTTTCGGATATTCTGACCGTCCCCGATGCCATGGGTTTGGGTTTACATTTTATTCAAGGTGAAGGTCCACGGTTTACTGATCCAATCACCGATGCGGCTCAAATTGCCAAACTACCGGTACCGGATGCTGAAGATCTGCAATATGTGATGGATGCCATTAGTTTAACCGTAAAAACATTGGATGGTCGGGTACCTTTAATCGGATTTGCTGGCAGCCCCTGGACCTTATTCACATATATGATTGAAAACGGTGGCAGCAAAACCTTTGCCAAAGCCAAAGCCATGCTTTATAAAAACCCTGAAGCCGCCCACCAATTACTGGATAAACTGGCGCAATCAACCATTAAATATTTAGTGGGCCAAATCCAAAGTGGTGCTTCAGCGGTACAAATTTTCGACAGCTGGGGCGGGGCGTTGTCACCGGCTGATTTTAAAACCTTTTCCTTACGTTATATGCAACAAATTGTCGACGGCATAAAAGAGGCCGGCTACGGTGACACACCTGTGGTTTTATTCAGTAAAGGTGCGAACCAGAGTCTTGCAGCCTTAGCCGAAACTGGTTGTCATGGATTGGGAGTAGATTGGACCATTAATTTGAATGACGCCTTAAAACTCACAGGAGGTCAAGTTGCGCTTCAGGGCAATTTAGATCCGGCAGTGCTGTATGCCCCTGATGACCATATCGATCAAGCCGTTAAAGAGGTGTTGAGTAGTTATGGTAATCAACCCGGTCACATCTTTAATTTAGGACACGGCATGCAACCGGATATGCAACCGGAAAAAGTGGCGGTGCTGGTAGATGCCGTCAGACGTCATTCGCAACGCTAATGTCTGTTTTTCTCTGTAACCTAAGCGATTTACTTGAAGACAAGTGGATGACCTTTAGTGTACCGGAGGGTCACGAAGATGAAACTTATATGGTTAAAAAACAAGGTGACAATATTTTTATCTACCGTAACTTTTGCCCGCATCAGGGTCGACGACTGGATTATGCACCGGGTGAGTTTTTGGAAACCCCGGATAAACAAGTGGTCTGTCCGGCTCACGGTGCCACCTTTAAAACAGAAGATGGTTTTTGCACCGGTGGGCCTTGTGCCGGGGATTCACTAAAAGCCATTCCAATCTCGGTTAAAGATAAACAGGTTTTTATTGATGTTATCTAAAAGCACACTGGCCTTATTGTTTCGATACGGATTGGTCGGTGGCTTGGCCACTGTGGTTCATTTTGGCATCGGGTTTTTAGCTCACGAACAATTTTTAATTAAACCATTTTATGCCCATGCACTAGGCTTTATTGGCGGTTTGTTCACGGCTTACCTCGGTCATTATCATTATTCCTTTAAAGACACCGGACGTCATCAAAGTCGTTTTCCAAAATTTGTTATCTCCTCTTTAATTGCTTTAATACTGCACCAGGGCGGGGTGCTGTTACTGGTCGATTATTGGCACCTGGATTACTCCTATCAAGCCCTGCCAATACTGCTTTTGTCAGTACCACTGGTGACTTTTTTAATGGCCAGGTTCTGGGTTTTTGCAGACCAGAAACCGGATGGCTCAACGGATCAATAAAATCAATATCAAAAGGTACCAACTGAGCATCAGCCGGTAAGTCATCTAAATTGTTTTCATCCAAAAAATAAAAAGCTTTCATCATCTATCACTGTTTGAAAACCCTTACTTTAATTGTCAGTTATGACTTATTTATGACGTTTCTGAGATACTATATGATGCTTTTTCAGTGGCATCTATATCGATCAATGTGCGTCAAGCGCTCGACAATAATTTGACCAGGATCAAAACCATCCACCACCGAATCCCAACTAATTCTGGCTTTATCATCCGTTAACAACTCAAAAGAAATATCACCCCATAGCTTAAATTCAGCTTCATCCGGATTGAAATGAGGTGGGAATTGAGCGCCATCGACGGTAATGGCTTGTAAGTCAACTTGATAACCCGTTATTGATCCAATGGCCGATAACCAAAGTTGCTGCCCCTCGTGATAGTTATACCAGGTTAACACCATCACATCTTCGCCATTGTTATTGACCACCTGTGACATAAAGCCATGACCATTTTCACTGGGATTAAACCAAGAACCTGAATGACAACTATTGATGGCCGATGCAAACGGTGTCACCGCTTTAATGCCCGATAAACGCTCCATCATCATTGAACCTGAACCAAAACCAGTTTCAACGGCATCCCAATCAAGCTGTAAATGATTATTATCGACCAGCTGTAACTGAACCGACCCCCATAACATCAATGTAAGGTCATCCGGATTATAATTCACACCAAAATCAGGACCCTCAGTAATGGCTAAATCAATATTAACCGTATCCCCCTCCAACGGTGCCGAACCCACTAACCAGACCGGATCACCTAAGTGGTTCACATACCAGGCCATGTTGATATAAGGCTCACCATTAATCACCACTTCTTCGACTTGCAGACCATGACCATTTTGATTAGCGTTAAACCATTGTCCATTGAATTCTTGGTCAATGGTGGTGTTTAATAAACTAACAATACCATTGCCATCTTTTAATAATATATCCAGATCATCATCCTTATCAGTATTAATTATTATAGGTATTCCATTTGTATTTAATTTCATTAACTTATAACCATGTTCCGTAGATAGCTCTATATACACCACATAACCAGCCTTATTCTCATACGAAATACCTATAAAAATAAAATCAAGTTGTCCATCATTGTTTAAATCCTTAATTTTATAAGGCAAAATTCCTACTGAAACTTCTGTAACTGGAATAAAGTTATGGTTAAAATTATCTTCACGTAATCCATTTTCTGTCAGCGTTAATAAGCGATAATCGTTGTTTTGGTTTTGTTGTGAATCGTATGTAACCAACAATTGGTTCTGACCGTCATGATTAAAATCTGCCGAAACAAAACCTCCAAAAGTAACATGTTCATCTAAGCCAACTTCTACAAAAGACTGACCTTCTAAAGCATATACCCTCAAACCTGACGAAGATTGCAATACAATTTCAGCCACATTATCATTGTTTAAGTCTATGAATTTCGGTGTTGAACTACCATCTAAGTTATTTGTAAAATTCTGCACATGGTTAAATGTTTGCGTTACTTGGCTATAACGATATAAATTCGCTTTGAGCGGTGGATCTCCAGAAACTCGACTAATAACAAGAATATAGGCCGTGTTATTAATAATGGTCTCTCTTATCATTAAAGCATACAAAGAATCATCAATCACTTGAGAGGGATAAAAACCACCTTGTTGATTATTGATGGCATACTTTAATCCGTCTTTCGTCATATTTGAGTACACTAAATCACCATAACCATCCTGATTAAGATCAACCACTGAAAAATTAAGTAAGTCCTCTTGAAAAACGGTTTTCCAGGCGCTAAAGCCGCCACGACCGTTCCCTAAAGACACTTTTAGACCATTGACACCACTTACAATAAGGTCATCATTATCATCAGAGTTCATATCTCTCAATGTAATTCTGTGAGAACCAAGCCAAAGTTCTTTATTTTCTTTTTGGGGTATTAAAGTCAATGAATTATTTTGAATTTTCCATACATGTAATCCAGTACTACCAAAGGTGACTACCTCCGGATGACCATCTTGGTCCAAATCAGATTTTTCAATGAAAAAAATCTCACGCTCTGTAATTGGCTCGATTGTTTCATAATCAATCTCCCCATTGGGTTTTGTTAAAACCTTTTGTGATTGCTTATATATATTTTCATGGACAACCCATAAATCCAAAAGCTGATCATTATTAAAATCAATGGCAATGGCGCTTTCGGCGAAGGTATCATAATCTCTACTGCTTAAATCACTAACCTCAAAAACACCATTTCCATCGTTTAAATACCGTGGTAGGTTAGCTGTACTCACTGGTATATTAGAAGCTTTTCTTAAAACTTGAACATCCAAAAGACTGTTATTATTAAAGTCTTCGAGCATAAAATTGTATGTACCAGATGTTATTGATTCAATTAGAATGGGTATTTCAGTTTTTAGCTCACCTCCCTCATTTAGATATATTTTCATATGATCAAGAGTTGTCCAAACATCTAAATAGCCATCCTTATCATAATCACCCAATTGAATGGTCCCCAACGAATCGGCACCAATCAAATACTCTTTTTTGTTCTGAATAAATCCCCCGTTACCATCATTGGTATATAGATAAATTTTTCCTAAGTTATAATCAGGTCTTAAAACATCGATCGATCCATCATTATTCATATCAGCCACAAAAATAAACTTATTGCGCACACCTGAATCTTCATCGACTTGATTGGTAGATTTTATAAAATTACCCTGGCCGTCATTTAGCCATAAACTGTCCCTATTATTATGATCATCAGAATCGTTGACTATCCATATATCAATCGCTCCATCACCATCAAAATCCGCTAATTTAAAATTTACCACTGATCCAAATTTAGAAACTTGGCTTGATTGTTCAAATCTTAAATCGCCTTTATTCATATAAAAGTAAAGACCTTTATCTGTTTCAGCTGAAACCACAATATCCTTTAAGCCATCACCATTGATATCAGCCACTTCTAAAGCTGTGGGCTCTCTGAGAATAGGGTATGCGGCATTGGTTTTAAACAATGTTTCTTGCGGCAGGAAATCATCATCTGCCCAAAGTGGACTGGCAGAAAAAATAAAGAATATGAAAATGGTAACTTTAGCTTTCATTGTGGTTAAATTTTAATGAAAGCTAAAGTTTACTATAAAAAGATTTATTGCGGTGTTAACTGCGCCTGGTATCTGGGTTTATTGTGACGTTTTAAGTCGTACGTCAGTACTTTTGTGGCCGGGTCATAGGATATCATCCAGACATTGGTCGCCGCTTCGGGGAGCAGGTCGGCGGTTTCCTGGTCGGCTTCAAAATATTGCTTATAGGCCGTTCCGGCCTGATTAGCCCAGCCACCGTAATTAGTCACTTCATCCGGCGTACCGTCAGGATTACGGTGATCGTGTTTCAGCAATAAGCCTTTTTCGGATTGGGTTACCACCCAGGTTCTGGACTGGTCTTCACCGACGTCAAATTTAATGCGGATTTCAGTATCGCTGCAATCGACAAAATCAGCCACCAGTTTTTTTCCGGCAAAATCATGGTCCGGATCATCGGGGTAGGTACTGGCCCCGGTAAAGACTTCACCGCATAGATTTTTCATGTTGTTGAAAAAAGCTTGAGAGTCGTTTTCTTCCGTGACTTCTCCGGCTTGAATACCAAAGCTTAATAATAAAGCGCTAATCAGCACAGAAAATGTACGCAATTTTGACATAATTTAACTCCTTGGGGTTTTAATATAACAAAAACAATCGATGGTGTGGTCATTGACCAGACCGGTGGCCTGCATCAAAGCATAACAAATGGTGCTGCCGACAAATTTAAAACCACGTTTTTTTAAGTCACGACTTAAGGCATCGGACTCTTTCGTGGTGACCGGCACCTGCCCGACATCAGACCAGTGATTGATTATCGGCTTTCCCCCGACAAATTGCCAGATATAGTCATTAAAGCAGCCAAACTCTTGGCGGACTTTGATAAAAGCCTGGGCATTGGATACGGCTGAAGCAATTTTAAGTCGGTTTCTGACAATGCCTGGGTTGTCTTTTAATCGCGCCTGATCGGCCTCACTGAATTTTGCCACCTGATTAAAATCAAAGCCAGCAAACGCCTGTCGATAACCTTCGCGTTTATGCAGAATAGTGGACCAGCTTAAGCCCGCTTGTGCGCCTTCCAACAACACAAACTCAAACCATTTATAATCATCATAAACCGGCCGTCCCAATTCATGATCGTGGTATTGTTGCTCTAATGGCGTGGCATTTTGGGCCCATTGACAACGATGTTTCATAAATTAACAATTGGGTGATAAATTCCTATTGTACCTAAATTTTACGCATCGACATAAAAAACCGGCTGGCCATTGACATGACCAGTCGGTACTTTTGGGTTATTAATAAGCGCAGCAGCCCGGTCAACTAACTTCTTCAGTTTGATTAGGTATTTTGGCCACAATAATGGCCACCACAACACCAAACACCATATGGCCAATGGTTTTACCCATAAGAGCCAACAACATCGATCCTTCAGGAGTGGGTGCACCCATTACAGTCATCATTATTTTAGCCACCACCATCAGTAAAATGCCATACAGTATACCTTTAGCATACAGGTTATTAAGCGGAATCAATGGTCGAAATAGATAGGTATAAGCTAAGGCATAGATCATACCAATCATAAAATGCATTAACCAACCAATGGCCACAGAGGCACCCAGCATGGTTGCCACCATTTTCGGTGGTGACATTTTCGGTATGCCCATCATGGGAGCAGCCATCATAAATAAGGTGACGACGATGGTTGCCACCATGCCGGCAATCAGTGTTTTTACGAATGTATTCATTTGAAACCTCCAAAAAGAAATTAAAATTCACTCGTTTATACCTTTTACCGGGCAAAAATCACCCACCAGCTAAAAAAATATTATTTTTTTTGTGCTTGTTCTGTTTTTTGTTTGGCCTTTTTAAGTTGTTTCATACATTTATATTTTTGATTCTGGGCACTGTGACGACTGCTGTAACCATATTCTTTTTGTATCTCGGCAATGGTTTTATCCTGATAAAAAAGGGCATGAATTAATCGATGACAATGTGAACTGATTTGGCTCAAATAATCCGTTATTTTCTCTTTGAGAGTCATCTCCTCTTTAATGGCGGCATTCATATCTTCATAAAAACGTTGGTCCTGTGAATCTTTATACGCCACATTATCAGGAACATCACGTAATCGCTTTAACCATAAATTTTTACTGATGGCATAAATATAAGTCCCCAATGAGGCGGTCAACTTAAAGTCATCATGACGCAATTTTTCAACCAGGACCAGCAAGGTGTCTTGAAAAATATCTTCTGCATCAATCGCTTGACCGCTATTGTTAACCACAAATCGTTGAATTTTGGCAAAATGCTGCCGATATAGACGCGCATACACTGTATTTCGCTCTTTTTTTAAATCATCTATGGCGTTATTTGACATCATTTTTCGTGCACCTTATTGACTTTATATGTGCTTAAACGTGCTGGTCAATTAACAGGGTATGGCCATCCGGGTCTTTTAACACAATGCTGGTCGGTCCCTGGCTTTTAGTATCACAGTGACGTTCTAACTTGATGTCTTTATCCATAAGGGTTTGTTGTATCTTTCTGACATCATCAAATTTATCCAGACTTTGGGCTGACTGATTCCAACCGGGATTAAAGGTCAGCAAAGGTTCATCAAACATACCCTGAAATAAGCCAATCAATGTGTCTTCGTTTTTCATAATTAAATAATGACTATCCATATTGCCGGCAAAGACTTCAAAACCCAGATTTTGATAAAAAGCTTTTGACTTGGCTAAATCTTTAACCGGTAAACTCACAGAAAATGCACCTAATTTCATTGTCTTCACCCTGATGTAAATCAATCATTATATCAGCAGAGTCATTGAGCGTAAAAAACAAAAAAACGCCACCTGAATGG
>Ga0209344_10002433_pt1 | contig 20700 bp, 23 predicted proteins | sample Cruoilmetagenom6_FD_187293 | JGI IMG/M metagenome (GOLD analysis project Ga0209344, IMG submission 187293) | Oil polluted marine microbial communities from Coal Oil Point, Santa Barbara, California, USA - Santa Barbara Oil Seep Sample 6 (SPAdes)... | ecosystem: Environmental > Aquatic > Marine... | reverse complement strand
CAGGAGAAACTATAAAATTAGGCTCTTGTTTTTGAATAAAAGTATCTAGAGTATCTAGCCAAAATTTAGGTAGAATACAATCCGCATCGGTAGTAACTATCCAATTATACTTGGCTATTTGTATGGCAGAAGTTATTGCATCTTTTTTTGGCGAATTACTTTCCCTAACATTATCGGTAATTATTATGTCTGTTCGAGTGTATTTATCGGTTGATAAATTGGTGTTGAGAACCTTTTTAATAACCGAAACCGAAGCATCTTCAGAAGCATCATCTACCAAAATAATTTCAAATAAATGTTTTGGGTATTGTAACCCTGCAATAGATTTTAAAAGTGCTGGTAAATTTTCCGCTTCATTTCTAAACGGAATAAGTATAGAGAAGCTCGTTTTGGCTTCTACATCTTCCAAAGAGAAAGGTTTTACTTTATCAAAACCAATAGCTAGACTTCCTATTAAAAAGACATAGGCAAGTGTAATAACAACAAATAGTAAAAGAATCATTCTGCTTTGTTTTTTGGAAGTTTAAAGGTAAGCACATAAAAGCTTCCAAGTATGCTGGGTAGTACAAAATTTAAAATCCACATTAGTAAAATAATACTTAAAATAGTGAATTCGTTTATACCAATTTTAGTGAAAATATAAACAGCAACACTTCCTTTAATGATAACATCAAAAATAAATATGGAAGGAATTACCGAGCTAATTAAATACATACTTGTTATGGCAATCATGGCTTGAAAGTAAGTCAATTCCATACCAAAAATACCGAGTAAAAAGTAAAACTGAAACGAGAAAATCAAGTACCTTAAAATCGATAAAGTAAACGTGTAAACCTTGGTTTTTAAAGATGTATTTTTAATAAATTCACGGACTTTTTCTATAGAAAAACCTTTTATTTTAAAACGTTTTTGTTTGAATCCGAAAACAGAAAGTACAGAAATAACGGCAATAATAATCAAGAACTTCGAAACCTTTAAAAAATTAAAATCCACCTGATATGCAGATACAAAATAATACAAACCAAAAATGCCAAAAAGTATAGTGATTGCCATTTGCATCATATTAGCAATAAAGTTTAAAAGTACAATACGTTTTCTGTATTCCGAAGTAAAATATAAAGCTTTGGCTCCGTAGTCTCCAATTCTATTTGGTGTAAAAAGAGAAGCGGTTAAAGCGCCTAAACTTTGTTTTAAGGCTTCGGGAAAAGATATTTTTTTAATGGAAGACACTAGAATTTGCCATTTGTAAATTTCTAAAAACCAATTTAAAAAAGTAATAAAGAGCAAAAAAAGCACGTTTTTCAATGAAAAAATCTTGTTTTTTTGTAAAAAAGCAACAAAAGCACTAAAATCTAAATCGTTGTTTGTGGTTAGTTTGTTGTAAATAAAATAAAAAGCACCAAATACAATACTTAATTTAATAAGTACAAAAAAGAATTGTTTAATTTTGTGGGGTAGTGAGCTATACATTGTGTACTAAAATGCGCAAATTAAAACAATATTGCCTTATGACGATACCATTTAAAATATTTAAGTCCTCCATATTTTTTTTACTACTAAGTTTCATTGCTGTTTCTGGTTTCTCGCAAAGCGAAACAAGTACTTGGAAAGCACAATTTGCGGTAGGAATTAATAGTCCGAGTCAAAGCGCATTTGTGTCCACATTTGAAGCAAAACCTATAAATTTTCCAACCGTTCATCTTGGATTACAACGTATGTTTAGTAGAAACCTTGGTGCAAAATTAGACTTTGGGTATAACCGACTTTCTAATGCAAGTAACTCACCAGAATTCAAAGTCAATTATTCTAGAGTAAATGTGCAAGCGGTTTATGATCTTGGTGGCTTAATCCGATTACCGCAAAACTACGCTATTATGGCGCATGCCGGACCAGGATTTACTTTTGTAAAACCATTGGGCGACTATACAGATAATAAAGAATCCTTTTTAAATGCAATGGCTGGTTTGGAGTTTCATTACGGAATTTCGCAAAGTCTTTCTTTGTTTTTAGACACTTCTTATATTTATGCATTTAGTGGCGATTACGATAATAGTAGTGATGGATTTGGAACTTTTAACGGAAACCTTTTAACAGCAACTATTGGGATCTCTATTTCATTAAGCGGTTGTTACTATTGCGAATAATGAGCGAAGAAAGAATTATTTTAGGAATAGATCCAGGAACGACCATCATGGGTTTCGGACTTATTAGAGTCAAGAATAAGAAGATGGAATTCTTGCAATTAAACGAATTAGATTTAAAGAAATACAAGGACCATTATCTAAAACTGAAGCTTATTTTTGAACGTACTATCGAATTGATAGATACGCATCATCCAGATGAAATTGCTATTGAAGCGCCCTTTTTTGGAAAGAATGTACAAAGTATGTTGAAGCTTGGTCGTGCACAAGGCGTTGCAATGGCTGCAGGTCTTTCTCGTGAAATACCAATTACAGAATACCTTCCAAAAAAGATAAAAATGGCAGTTACCGGAAATGGTAATGCCAGTAAAGAACAGGTTGCAAAAATGCTTCAAAGTTTATTAGGTTTAAAAAGCTTACCAAAAAATTTGGATTCCACAGATGGTTTGGCTGCCGCAGTTTGTCATTTTTATAATTCCGGAAAAATTACGGTTGGTAAAAGTTATTCTGGTTGGGATAGTTTTGTAAAACAAAATGAGGATCGAGTTAAGAAATAAACAGTAATCATCTACGGTTTTATTATAATTTAGGATACCTTTTTTAGGGAATGAGTTAAACTGCCTACTGCAACGGAACACTGAATACTAAAAAAAAATGAGCGGCATATATATACACATACCATTTTGCAAGCAAGCGTGTCATTACTGCGATTTCCATTTTTCGACTTCCATGAAGAAGAAAGATGAACTCATAGACGCATTAATAACAGAATTAGAGCTTCGTAAAAACGAACTTCAAAATAAGGCTGTCGAAACCATTTATTTCGGCGGAGGAACGCCATCGTTACTTACTAATGAGGAATTGGTTTTGTTAATAGAATCGGTGTATAAGAATTATAAGGTTTCTGCAAATCCGGAAGTTACATTAGAGGCAAATCCAGACGATTTAACCGAACAAAGAATCATTGCGTTATCAAAAACGCCTATCAATAGATTAAGCATCGGAATCCAATCTTTTTTTGAAGACGATTTAAAAAGTATGAATAGAGCGCATAATGCAGAAGAAGCAGAAAAGTGTTTAGAATTTGCAACGCAATATTACGATAATATCACGATTGACTTAATTTACGGTATTCCTAATATGTCTTTGGATAAATGGCAAGCAAACCTAGAAAAAGCGTTTCGTTTTGGTATAAACCATATTTCAAGCTATGCCCTAACTGTAGAACCTAAAACGGCGTTGGCTACTTTTATTAAAAAAGGAAATTATCCACCAATAGATGAGGACTTAGCATTAGAACATTTTAATCATTTGGTTGCCGAAACCGAAAAGCAAGGTTTTGTGCATTATGAAATTTCTAATTTTGGGAAGCCAAACTATTTTTCGAAACATAATACGAGTTACTGGCAAGGGAAAACCTATTTGGGTATTGGTCCTTCGGCACATTCTTTTCATCAAACACAACGTAGTTGGAATGTTTCCAATAACAGTAAATATATTCAAGAAATACAAAATAATGCGCTTCCAAATACGGTAGAAATCTTAAGTATTTCAGATCAGTATAACGAATATGTAATGACAGGATTACGAACCATTTGGGGCGTTTCCTTACAAAAAGTAGAAAGCGATTTTGGAACAGATTATAAAAAACATTTGTTGCAAACTTCACAAAAATATATAGAGGAAGGATTAGTAAATATTACTAGCTGTCATTCTGAGCTTGTCGAAGAATCTTTCTTGAAAACAACACAAAAAGGTAAATTTTTAGTCGACGGAATTGCGTCTCAACTCTTCGTGATTTAGTATATTTGGGTATGATAGCAACTATAGAAACCAATTCAAAAAAATATAAGATAGATTTTTCTAAACCATTAGATATATCTATTCCTCTAATCGCTTCAAAAAACAATGTAAATGCGTGGTATTTAGCCGAACCAACGATAAAGCCGGTTCAAGACGAAGGCTGGACAGCAAGTGTAAAAGATGGTGCGAGTATCAATTTTAATAATATCTCTTTCAATCCGCATGCACATGGTACACATACCGAATGTGTTGGTCATATTGTAGAAAAAGTACACTCTGTAAATAAAGGTTTAAAGAAGTTTTTCTTTTTAGCGGAAGTCATTACTGTAGCTCCAGAAAAACTAGGGGACGACTTTGTAATCTCTAAAAAGCAGATCCAATTTGCTTTAGGAAATAAAAAACGAAAAGCAGTAGTGATACGTACGTTGCCAAATACTAGTGAAAAGTTATCGGCACAATATTCACATACTAATCCACCTTATTTATTAGAAGATGCTGCAATATATTTAAGAGAAAAAGGCGTGGAGCACTTACTAATAGATTTACCAAGTGTAGATAAAGAAAAAGACGAAGGGAAGCTCTTGGCGCATAATGCTTTTTGGAATACCAAAGGAAAAGTGCGATTGGGCGCAACCATAACCGAATTTATTTTTGTGCCAAATCATGTAAATGATGGTACGTATTTTCTTAATTTACAGATTGCGCCTTTTGAAAATGATGCTTCACCAAGTAAGCCCATTTTATATGCTCTTTTAAACGAGTAATTTTTTGGTATGTATATTGCGTATAAAAGAATAAAACCAATTAAATAAATGGAAGCCTTTTTAGGAATTATTATAGGAATATTAGCAAGTTTAGGTGTTGTTACTTATTTTAAATCGTTTAAAAATAAACAACTTGTAAATTCGCAATCGCTACTACTATTAGATAAAGTAAAAACCGTTTGTAAATTTATAACGGTGGAAGGTGATTTTGCCGAAATTTACCATTACGAAGATGTGAAAGAGCGTTTTTTAAAAATGGTAAATAGTAAGAAGAAAGCACTAGTTGTAATAAACGCTAAAGCCTATGTTGGCTATGATTTAAGCAAAATTCAATTAGAAGCAGATAATAAAAACAAACGCATTATTCTAGCGCATTTTCCACAGCCAGAAGTATTATCTGTAGAAACAGATTTAAATTATTACGATAAAAAAGATGGATACTTTAATAAGTTTGAAGCTTCCGATTTAACCGGATTAAACCAAGAAGCGAAACAACATATTTTAGACAAAGTTCCAGAAAGTGGTTTAATACAAGCTGCACAAAAAGAAGCTTTACAAACTATCTCTTTAATGGAAAGCATCGTAGAAACGATTGGATGGAAATTAGATTATTCCGCTTTAAAACTAGAGGAAGCTCCAGTAAAGAAAATCGAAGAATAAATCCAATCATGAACATAGAACAACTTCGGGACTATTGTTTAAATAAAAAAGGAGTTACCGAACATTTTCCTTTTGATGAAACGACGCTTGTATTTAAAGTGCAAGGAAAAATGTTTGCCTTAACCTCTTTAAAAGCTTGGGAAGCTGGTACACCATCTCTAAACTTAAAATGTGATCCAGACTATGCACAAGAACTTCGTGCTACATATGACAGCATTGAACCAGGTTATCATATGAGTAAAAAACACTGGAATACCATACAATTACATACCGCCGAATTACAACCTTCGTTTATAATAGAACTAATTAATCATTCTTATAGCATGGTTGTTAAAGGTTTATCTAAAAAAAATCGAGATTCTTTATCCTGATGCATGAATAATATTACGCTTTTTTACATTCAACAATTTATACCGCATTTCATCGAACATATTAGGAGTAACTAATAATAAATCACATATTTACAGAGATTAATAGCGCTTAATATTTTATAATTTAAACATTTAAAAGATGGCACTAGAAATCACAAATTCACTAGACACGTTTAAAGTTACTGGAATACTTAACAAAACAAACGTAAAAAAATTTCAAATTTATTTCAAAAATATATTTAACACCACGAATGAGTTGGTTATAAATATTGATGAACTTAAAAGTATAGATAATGAAGGCGTCTCGGCTTTCGAAGATATCTACAAACAATCCTTAAAAGCACATAAGCCCTTTTTTATTACAGGTTTAGGTAGTAAAGAAATATTCGATCATATAACAACTATTGACGCGGCCTAATTAGTAATAAGTATTCGATTATAGCACCAAATTCTATTACTAAATAAAACAAAACCATGAAACTTATAATTACAAATTATGACAATGTATATAAGGTAAAAGGAAACCTTATAAAGTTAAATATACCCATTTTTAAAAACGAATTAAAAGATGTTTTTAATCAAGAAGGTGACGTTATATTAAACCTGCAAGAGTTGAGTACTATAGATAATCAAGGTGTTGTTGCCATTGCGCAATTACATAATGAAGCGCTTTCTAAAAATAAAAAACTCTCTATAGTTGGCTTAGGTAATGGTCAAGTATCTAATCGTTTGAAATCGGATCAAGTGGCTTAACACCATTTCTTTTTGTTGTACTGTTAGAATAAACGTACTTTTGTTTTTCAAAAATTTACAAAAATGAGTTTAGAAAGAGAATTAAATAAACGAGCAGATGGCAAGTGTGAATTATGCCAAAATGAAGAGCATTTACAACTACATACATTAGCGCCTAGAAAAGATAAAAGCCTAATAGAGACACTTACAGCTTGTAAAACATGTGTAGATCAAATAGAAGATCCAGAAAGTACAGATCCTAATCATTGGCGCTGTTTAAATGATAGTATGTGGAGCGAACACCAAGCAGTACAAGTTGCAGCATGGAGAATGTTATCCCGTTTAAGAAAAGAAGGATGGCCACAAGACTTGTTAGACATGATGTATCTAGAAGAAGACGTGTTAGAGTTTGCAAAATCTACTGGAGAAGGTGAAGATGAAGAAGGAAAACTAATTCACAGAGATGTAAATGGTGTTGTTTTAGAAACTGGAGATTCTGTAGTGTTAATAAAAGATCTTAAAATAAAAGGATCTAGCCAAGTTGCTAAACAAGGTACCGCTGTTAGAAATATACGTTTAGATCGCGATAACGAAACTTATATTGAAGGTAAAGTTGGTCCAACACTAACCGTTATAATTACAGAATACGTTAAGAAATTATAATAATAGGGCGTTAGCTTTTGTAATCCTGCAAGGTCAAAAAAAACCTTGGAGGATTATAAAACGTCTAACGATGCATTATAACTACCAACTGCTGGTTTTTTATCCGTTTTCGATATCTTTTGAAAACACCCAGCTAACATAAAAAAAGCTAAAAGCATCTATGGATAGTAGAACTTCTATTCCTAGAGTAAAAACAGTGTGCATCAAAAAAAGCGGCGTGCTGCTTTATAGATAAAACTTCAGAGATGTTTCATCTTTTAGAAATCCCCAAAAAACTATTTTGTTTTCTTCCATTGCGACGGACTTTTTCCTTTTATCGCTTTAAACTGTCTATTAAAATTCGAAATATTATTAAAACCCGAAAGTTCTGCTATTTCTGTAGTAGGATAATTGTTTTCCGATAGCAAAAGTTTACTAGCATGCTCAATGCGTAATTCATTTAAAAACTGAAAATAGGTTTTATTCGTTCTCTTTTTAAAATACTTACAAAAGGCGTTTTTAGTCATATTAGCTACTTCCGAAATAGAACTTAAAGTAACCTCTTTATTAAAGTTATTCATCGTGTATTCAAAAACATTACGCATTCTATAACCTTCATTATCACTGTATTTTTTATCATAAATAAAAGAAGATAAGCTTTTGTAATTCGCCTTCGATGTTATTTCTAGAAGCTGTAGTAATACATAAAAACGATGGAGTTTAGATGCCTTTTCTAGTTGTAAAAACAAGGTCTTTATTTCCTGTTGTTTAGAGGTAATCTTAAAACCATGCTTTGCAAGTTTAAAAAAATGTTGGAGCTCTTTTAATTCTTCTAGCTCAAAAAAATGAGCGCCAAACGACTGTTTCGTAAAAAAGAGAGATAGCATATGCGATTTTTCACAAGTCTTCGAGTCGCTCTTAAAAACATGCGGAATATTACTTCCTATAATTAAAATGTCTTCCTTCGCATAATCATTTACAGTATCTCCTACCACAAGAGTTCCTTCTCCTTCCACGATAAAACTTAACTGAATTTCTTCGTGTTGGTGTAACTTATCATAAAAAGATTCCGCCGCATCTATTTGAAAAATTAAAGCATCTTGCTCCGGTTTAGGTATTTTAAATGGTAGTACTTTCATGTTTCAAATATACGCAAATACTATTCTTATATAGATTTAATGTTTACAAATTGAATAATATAGTATTAATTATGGATAAAACCTTATCATTAAATACAAGAGTATTCTATTAATTTTACCACTTTAAAACGTAGAAATTATGAGTATAAAATGGGAAGGCGTGATGCCAGCAGTAACGACAAAGTTTACAGAAAACGATACGTTAGATCTTAAAACATTTAAAGTTAACATTCAGGCACAACTAGATGCAGGAGTACATGGAATTGTACTTGGTGGTACTTTGGGCGAAGCCAGTACATTAACAGATAATGAAAAAAGAATCCTAACCAGAGAAACCGTAGCGTTTGTTAATGGTAAAATTCCAGTGCTAATAAATATTGCAGAGCAGACTACAAAAGACGCGATTCAATGTGCTAAAAAAGCAGAAGAAGATGGAGCACAAGGTTTGATGCTTTTGCCACCAATGCGTTATAATGCGGGAGATAGAGAAGTTGTAGAGTACTTTAAAGCAATTGCCAATAGCACAAAACTTCCTATAATGATTTACAATAATCCAGTAGATTATAAAATTGAAGTGACGCTAGATATGTTCGAAGAACTTTTGGCAAACTGCCCAAATATGGAAGCTGTAAAAGAATCGACCAGAGATGTTTCTAACGTGACAAGAATCAAAAATCGCTTTGGTAATCGCTTAAAAATTATGTCAGGCGTAGACACCATATCCTTAGAAAGTTTGTTAATGGGAGCCGATGGAATAATTGCCGGTTTGGTATGCGCATTTCCAGCCGAAACGGTTGCTATTTATCAACTTCAAAAAGCAGGAAGAATTCAAGAAGCAATTGAAATATACCGTTGGTTTATGCCATTATTAGAGTTGGATATAAATCCCAAATTAGTGCAAAATATTAAGCTGGCCGAGGTGGCAACCGGAATAGGTACAGAAAATGTGAGAGCACCAAGATTACCGCTACATGGCGAAGAACGGATACAAGTATTAAAAGTAATTGAAGATGCGCTTAAAAGCAGACCAATATTGCCAGATTATAAAAATTTGTAAAGTGATTTGGGTGTTTCCAAACTTCGCTTAAGCTACGTTTGGTCAGGCTTTTCGCTGTATCTTTTTTTGCCTTATATAGAAGCAAAAAAAGGATGCCGCTGCAATCCTTAACACAAATACAGAACACCAAATAATAGAATTAACAAACATCAAATAATGCTAGAAATAAGACCAACCTGTGAGAATTGTAATAAAAAACTACCATTCGATGCACAAGATGCGATGATATGTACCTTCGAGTGTACTTTCTGCAAAGACTGCGTAGATACTATTCTAAAACAGGTTTGTCCGAATTGTGGTGGCGGATTTGAAAAACGGCCAATACGACCAGAAGCATTATTAAAGAAGTATCCAACATCTACCAAAATAGTACACCAACCAGTAGATGTAGAAGCACATTTAAAACGAATCCATAACTAAAAGAATATATCTAAAGAATAGATGTGTTCTTTATCATATAAAGCAAAGCGATTCCCTTCGTACACATCAAAAAGACATAAATGCCATGATAACAGGAAAAAACTACATAGGAAACAAACAGTCTGCATCTGGAGACAAAACATACCGAACATTTAATCCGCAATTAAATGTGGAAAACACGCCTATTTTTACAGAAGCAACTCCAGGAGAAATTGACGAAGCAGTAACTTTAGCATCCGATGCTTTTAAAACTTTTAGAAATACTTCAGGAGAAAAAAAAGCGGTATTCTTAAATGCAATTGCTGATGAAATTTTAGCCTTAGATGACGTATTAATTCAAACCTATTGTTCCGAAACCGGTTTGCCAGAAGGGCGAGCAAAAGGAGAACGCGGTAGAACCGTTGGCCAATTGCGTAGTTTTGCAGACTTGGTAAAAGAAGGTTCTTGGGTAGAAGCGGCAATAGATACTGCGCAGCCAGAACGCCAACCAATGCCAAGATCTGATATTCGTAAAATGTTAGTGCCTTTAGGACCAGTAGTAGTTTTTGGCGCAAGTAATTTTCCCTTAGCATACTCCACTGCTGGTGGCGATACTGCAGCCGCATTTGCAGCTGGTTGTCCCGTACTTGTAAAATCGCATCCAATGCACGCAGGAACCGGAGAATTAGTGGCTTCTGCAATTCTAAAAGCTGCAGAAAAAACAGGAATGCCTAATGGTGTTTTTTCTAATTTAAATTCTAGCGGAATCGAAGTTGGACAACAACTAGTAAAACATCCGGATGTAAAAGCAGTTGGTTTTACTGGTAGTATTCGTGGCGGACGTGCATTATACGACATAGCCGCGCAACGCGAAGAGCCAATTCCTGTATTCGCAGAAATGGGAAGCATCAATCCAGTAATAATTCTTCCGGAAGCATTAAAAAACAGACAAAAAGATGTAGCAAAAACCTATGCAGGTTCTATTACTTTAGGAACAGGACAGTTTTGCACAAATCCGGGTTTACTATTAGCTATTAAATGCGAAAATTTATCCAATTTCATTCAGTATTTATCCACTGAAATCCTGAAAATAGAACCAACAGTAATGTTACATCCAAACATTATTTCAGCGTATGAAAGCAATAAACAAAAAGCAATTTCACAGTCCGAAATCACGGTTACAGCGAATTATGAATCCGCGGTGAAAACCAATTATGCAAAACAAACGGTTGCAACCGTTTCTGGAAAAACGTTTTTAGAAAATTCAACGTTGCATCAAGAGGTTTTTGGACCGTATTCTATCGTTGTACAATGTGAAAATGCAGTAGAATTAGAAACGATAATTTCAAAATTAGAAGGACAATTAACAGGAACTTTAATCGCAGATGCTGGTGAGGCTTCTAAGTATTCTAAAGTCATTGCAGCATTACAAAATCGCGTTGGACGAGTTATTTTTAATGGTGTGCCAACAGGAGTTGAGGTTTGTCCTTCGATGGTGCATGGCGGGCCATATCCATCGTCAACCGATAGTCGTTTTACAGCAGTTGGTATACATGCTATAAAACGTTGGGTGCGCCCTTTTAGTTATCAAGATTGGCCCAATACATTATTGCCAAACGAACTAAAAAACGAGAATCCGTTGCAGATTTCTAGATTAATAAATAATAAGCAAACTAAATCCGCAATCTAAATATTCCCTTCAGAAGCTTTTTTGAAACGCCTTGCTTGAGAAAGATTCGGGAAATGTTATAAGAAATTATGAAAAAGACATTTGTTTGTATTGATGCGCATACTTGCGGAAATCCAGTACGCGTTATAAAAAGTGGTGGCCCAAATTTAATTGGTAATTCCATGAGTGAGAAACGCCAACATTTTTTAAAAGAATACGATTGGATTCGTAAAGGCTTAATGTTTGAACCTCGTGGTCATGATATGATGAGCGGAAGCCTTTTGTTTCCGCCGCATAATCCTGAAAATGATTTCGCTATTCTGTTTATAGAAACTTCTGGTTGCTTACCAATGTGCGGCCATGGAACCATCGGAACGATTACTATTGCTATTGAAGAAGGTTTAGTGATACCTAAAATTCCAGGGAAAATTAAAATGGAAGCTCCTGCAGGTTTAGTAGAAATAGAATATCAACAAACCAATAACAAAGTAGATTGGGTAAAGCTTACCAATGTAAAAAGTTATTTGGCGGCGCAGGATTTAACTGTGGAATGCCCAGAATTAGGCGAGATTATTTTTGATGTTGCGTATGGTGGAAACTATTATGCTATTGTCGATCCGCAGAAAAACTTTTCTGGAGTACAGGATTTTACGGCTTCCAAAATCATTCAATATTCGCAAATAGTTAGAGATAGAATCCAAGAGAAATATCCCGATCAATTTATGCATCCAGAAAACGAAACGATTAAAAATGTAACTCATATGCTTTGGACAGGAAATCCAATTGATGTAACTTCATCTGGGAGAAATGCTGTTTTTTATGGAGATAAAGCAATAGATAGAAGTCCTTGCGGAACAGGAACCTCAGCAAGATTAGCGCAGCTTTATGCAAAAGGAAAACTAAAAATAGGAGAAGATTTTGTACATGAAAGTTTTATAGGAAGTAAATTTATAGGACGCGTGCAAGCCGAAACGCTTTTGGGTGGCAATAAAGCCATAATACCAAGTATTCAAGGTTGGGCAAAAGTATTTGGCCATAACACCATTACTATTGATGCTGCAGATGATCCTTATGCATTAGGATTTCAAGTGATTTAAGTTTTTTATACTTTTAAAGCTAGAAGGTCTATTCAACGAATATACTTTGAAATGTATTAAAGAAATGGAAATAAACAAGAACGAAATTTTAGAAAAGCATTGTTATACAGAACTGGTGTATCAAAGAATAAATAAGAAGTTGGGTACCCGTTTTTCAAAGGAGGAAAGTGAAATACTTCTAAAAAAGGTATTGAAAGAAACCGGTCTAGAACACTATAAAAAAAGAGGAAAGAACTTCTATATTTCAAACACCCAACATCAGATAAGAATCACCATTAATAGCAATACTTTTAGAGTGATTACTGTAGACAAAATTAATAATAAAGAAGCTTAAAATAAGGTAGTAAATGTCAAAAAGTGTAGTAATAATTGGTGGCGGAATTATAGGCTTATGTTCTGCGTATTATCTTCAAAAAGAAGGTTTTCAAATAACAATAATAGATCAATCGAATCTAGATTCTGGTGCGTCTTATGTAAATGCTGGCTATTTATCTCCTAGTCATATTGTGCCACTTTCGGCACCTGGAGTTATGAAAAAAGGACTAAAGTGGATGTTGGATTCTTCTAGTCCGTTGTATATAAAACCGCGATTAAATGCCGATTTTTTAAAATGGACTTTGGCTTTTAATAAATCATGCAGCGCGAATCATGTTAAAAAAGCAATTCCAGCGATAAAAGGAATTACGCTATTCAGTCAGGATTTGTATGATGCTATTAAGCGGGATGAAAACTTTACCTTCCATTATGAAAAGAAAGGATTACTCATGTTGTGTCAAACAGAAGCGATGCTGGAAGAGGAAATTAAAGCAGCTGAATTAGCAAAAAAGGAAGGTTTGGACGCAAGGGAATTGTCTATGGCGGAGCTTAAAAAAATGGAACCAAATGTAAATTGGAATGTAAAAGGAGCAGCCTATTATTCCTGCGATTCACATACAACGCCACAGGAATTTATGGAAGAAATGAAAGCGCATTTAAAAAAGGTAGGTGTTACTTTTTGTGCCAATGAAAAAGTGGAAGATGTAAACGTTTTAAACGGGCGAATTTCTGAAGTAAAAACAAATATGCAAATATTAAAAGCCGATGAATTTGTTTTGGCAGCAGGTTCTTGGAGCCCTATTTTGAGTAAGAAATTAGGGATTAAATTATTACTGCAAGCTGGAAAAGGCTATCGAATAAATACAACACAACAAACAGGAATTACAATACCTTCCATTTTAGCAGAAGCAAAAGTTGCCGTAACACCAATGCATGGTTTTACACGTTTTGCAGGTACTATGGAAATTGCGGGAATAAATGATACCATAAACAAAGTTCGTGTAGATGCTATTGCAAATGCGACTACTCGTTTTTATCCAGAGTTGAAGCTAACGGAAGAAGAGAAAAACGACGCAGCTTCTGGCTTACGGCCAGTATCACCAGATGGATTGCCGTATATAGGGAAGTCGTCAAAATGCGATAATTTATCTATAGCGACAGGACACGCTATGATGGGTTGGAGTATGGCTACAGCGACAGGAAAATTAGTTTCCGAAATTATTTCAGATAGAAAAACTTCATTAAATTTACATCCTTTTCATCCAGATAGAAAATTTTAATATGAGATACCAACCACTTCCGAATACCTTATTCCAAAAAAATAGAAATCAATTTATTTCTAAAATGGAACCAAATACAATAGCTATCCTAACATCCAATGATGTGAAGCATAATAATGCAGATGATGTTATGGGCTTTACGCAAAATAATGATTTGTTTTATCTCTCGGGAATAGACCAAGAGGAAACCATTCTGGTTTTATATCCAGATGCACATAAAAAGGAGAACAAGGCTATTTTGTTTGTCAAAGAAACCAACGAACAAATGAAAATTTGGGATGGGGAGAAACTAACCAAAGAACAAGCAACAGATATTTCTGGAATTTCTAGAGTAGAATGGGTACATGACTTCGAAATGCTTTTGCAATATATGGCTTTTGAAGCCGACGGTTTTTACCTTGGGCATAATGAATATTTAAAGCGTGCCACAAAAGATCAAGAAACGCAGCAAGATAGAATGATACAATGGTGTAAAAAGAAATACCCTTTACATGCATTGCATAGAGCAGCAAAAATAACTAGAGATCTGCGTCCAATAAAATCGGAAGTAGAAATTGCCCAAATGCAAAAAGCTGCAGATATTAGTGTGGTTAGTTTTAAACGTGTTTTAGAATCGTGTAAACCAAATATAAACGAATACGAGTTAGAAGCAGAATTAATCTATAATTTAGTGAAGTCTGGAGCGGTAAGACATGCCTTTAAACCTATTGTTGCTTCTGGTAAAAATGCTTGTGCATTGCATTATAATACTAACGATGCTATTTGTAAAGATGGTGAAATGGTGCTTATGGATTTTGGCGTTTGCTATGCGAATTATAATAGTGATACTACACGTTGTTTTCCTGTAAATGGAAAATTCAGTAAAAGACAAAAAGAAGTGTATCGCTCGGTTTTACATTGTTTAAAAGAAGGAAGTAAGCTTTTAAAACCTGGAATACTTCCTGCAGACTACGAGTCTCAAATGGCAAGTTTGGTAGAAGCAGAATTGATAAAACTAGGATTGTTAGATGCAGATGCAGTTGCAAATCAGGATCCAGAAAAGCCATTGTATAAAAAGTATTTCATGCATGGTACTGCGCATCACATTGGATTAGATGTTCATGATGTTGGCTTGTATTCGCGTCCTTTAGAAATAGGAATGGTACTTACTTGTGAACCAGGAATTTATATTCCAGAAGAAGGGATTGGTTGCAGATTAGAAAACGATTATGTAATTACAGAAAACGGAAACATCAATTTAACGGAAGCAATGCCAATTGAAATAGAAGACATTGAGGCTTTAATGAATAATGAAAAATAATATGATAGGAATAGGAGGATCTACTATAAAAGCAGAATTGGAAGCTATTAAGCCGACCGCACATTTAGTGCAACCAATACAAAAAGAAGAGTTTCAACAACGAATGGATAAAGCTTGCAAGTTCATGCAAGAACAGAATGTTCCAGCATTGTATTTACATGCAGGCACCAATTTATTCTACTTTACAGGAATGAAATGGAGCGCAAGTGAGCGCATGGTTGGTGCTTTATTATTTCCAAATGGGAAACTAATTTATATCGCTCCGGAATTTGAAAAAGGAACTATTTTCGATTTCATGCTAATAGAAGGAGATGTTAAAGGTTGGGAAGAGCACGAATCTCCTTACCAATTATTCGCGACACTTTTAGAAGAAAACGGCGTAGCATCTGGAGCTATTGCCATGGATGAAGCAACTCCGTTTTTTGTTTTTGACGGTATTAGAAATTGTCAAAATTCGTATGAATTAGTTAGTGCGAAAGCCATTACTGCAGGTTGTAGAATGATCAAGTCGGAAGCAGAAATTGCTATAATGCAACATGCCATGAACATCACTTTGGAAGTCCATAAAGCAGTCGCAAGAATTTTATACGTAGGAATTTCAGCCAAAGAAGTTACCGATTTTATTCACGAAGCACATGTGAAATACGGAGCGACTTCAGGATCCTATTTCTGTATTGTATTGTTTGGTGTAGATTCTTCTTTTCCGCACGGCGTAAAAACACCAAAAGACCTAGAAGAAAACGAGGTGGTTTTAGTGGATACGGGTTGTATGTTGCATGATTATATTTCAGATATTACAAGAACCTATGTTTTTGGGAAAGCAAATGAAGAGCAAACACGTATTTGGAACATTGAAAAAGAAACACAACAAGCAGCTTTTGATGCTGCACAATTAGGGAATACTTGTGCGGATGTAGACAATGCATCTCGAGTGGTACTAGAATCGCATGGATTAGGACCAGATTATAAATTGCCAGGATTACCACATAGAACAGGACACGGCATTGGGCTAGGAATTCACGAATGGCCATATATTGTTAGAAATGATAAAACGGTTTTAACAGCAGGTATGACTTTTAGTAATGAACCAATGATTTGTGTTCCAGATACATTCGGAATCCGATTAGAAGACCACATTTACATGACTAATGATGGTCCGAAATGGTTTACAAAACCAATGCATAGTATCGATAATCCGTTTGGTATTTAGAGTAAATGGAAGAAGATTATTCGATAATAATTTTCTTCCTTATTCTTTTAACCAACCATCAATAATGGTATAAATTTTAGTTTTGGTTTCCGGATTAAAACTTTTGATTCTTGTAGTGTGACTTCCTTTTGGGTTTACAAATTTATAAACTTCTCTTTGTGAAGCATCTTGAGTAAGCTCCACAGCAGTTGCACTCCAAGCATCATATTCGCCATAAATAAACAACATGTCTTCTGCAGAAGTATCTAGAAAAGATTTAATTTCTTGCATCGGTTTTAGGTTGTAGTTTTTAGACACGCCTTCCGGAAAAGCCCAATCAAATTTATAAATTTCTTCGGTGTTTAAATAGGCTTTAAAAGGAGCTGTTTCATAACCGTAAATTCCTTGTTCTGTTAGAGCAGCCCAAAAATAAGGTTGTAAACCTTCCACCGATTTTTCATCAAAAAAGCCATAACCAACAACGTCTATTAAATGGTTGTAGATGTTTTCGGTACTTAGATTTTCAGTAGGAATACTGTCTATTGGAGTTCCCCATTGCCAAAAAGCAAAGGAGTATTCTAGGATGGTATAATCTATAGCTTTCTCTACTCCAAACTCCCAAGTCATGCCTTTTTCTTCTCCAACATTTTTCATTCTTTCTAAAAGAGCACTTCTGTTTTCAAAGCATATTTTTTGAAAGGCTGTAATCTTTTCACGTTCTTCTTTTGTGCCTACATTTTTTAAAAATGAATAGACTCTAGGATCTTCTCTTTGGTAATTTAACGGACCAACATAGCATACACTTGCGTCTACGTTGTTTGGGAAATATCTACGGTGCGCCATCGTAGTTTGGCAACCTTTAGAAATTCCTGTGCTAACAAATTTGGCATCCGGATATATCGCGTTTTTTATCGCAGTAATTATATATTCTTGGTCTTTTGCGGCGTTTTCAATGGTTAGCGTATTCCAATCTATATTTTCAGGACGCGAATTATTAAAGTATCGATGTTCAATAGCTAATTGATTCGCTTGGTAATGCTCTGCTAATTCGCCAGCTCTTTCTGAGCCAATTCCGTAGCCACGAAGCTCTACAATTACAGGTTTGTTTTTGTCTTCAAAACCTAAAAATACACGTTGTTTAAATGTACCTTTAGATAGGTCGTTATGGTCTATTGGTTGCTGAAACCAGATTTCATAATTTTCATCAAAATGACTTACTTGTTCGTGTTTTTCAATACTTATCACATTTTTTATAGAAGCCAGTTTTTCAAAATTAGAAACTTCATTGACAATTACAGTGGGAACTTTATCTACAACTTGTGAAGTTTTACAACTAACAAATAATAGCACTAGAGCTATTATAAAGTAAGACCGAATATTTTTCATGTGAGTTCTTTTTTTTTTAGTTTTTAGAAAATTAGCAAGACGTATCTGCAACAATTTTCCATTCCCCATTTATTTTTTTAAATATAATCATAAAAACACCATTTGCATCACCCACTTTTCGTTTTAGATCATATGCTCCCATGACCCAATAATTCCCATCACTAATTTTTGAAATATCTTTTATTGTAAAGGTTAAAGTGCCAGCATGTTCTTTTGTAGGATATCCTTTTTTGTAGTTGTCTAAAGTCTGTTGCCATCCTTTTGTTAGTCCGCTACTGCCATAAAATTTTAAAGAATCACTTTTCCAATAGCCTTGCATAAAACCTTCCAAGTCATTATTAGACCAAGCTTTTTCTTGTAGTTTCAGAACTGCTATAATGGCTTCATGATCTGTTTTTACGATGGTTTGAGAAGTGCAAATGCTAACATTAATGAAACAAAGTAATAGGATGATTTTTTTCATAGCTTCTAGTCCGTTTTAGAACGTGTATTTTGTTGGATTTTATTCCTTTGTGAATTTATTATAGTAATAATTAGCAGCTGCTAAATCTTCTATAGCGTGGCCAACAGATTTAAAAACTGTGATTTCATTATCGTTCTGTCTGCCTTTTGTTGGATTAGAAGTTAGGCTGAATAAATCGCCTTTTATGTCTTCCTCTTTAAGGCTTCCATTTTTAAGGGGAATAACAATATCACCGCTTTCTTTTAATCCGCCTTGAAAAGTATCTACGTAAACGGAAGCTTTTTTTATGGTGTCATCATCGGCTTCCCGCATGTCTACTTTATAAGCGCCAACTAAATCAATATGTTGTCCTTTTTTTAAATATGCGCCCAAAATTAATGGTGTTTTAGAAAGTGTAGCACAGGAAACAATATCTACATCTGCTATTTTTTCTTCTATAGTTTGGATTGCTTGAACGGTAAAATTTTCATTTTTTAAGTTGGAAGCAATCGCTTTCGATTTTTCGTAATTTCTTCCCCAAATATACACTGTTTTTATAGGTCTTACGGAAGCATGTGCTTGAATTAGGTTCGCAGCTAAAGCGCCTGTTCCAATCATGAGCATACTACTAGAGTTTAGTTTGGATAAGTAAACGGATGCCAAAGCCGAAGCTGCTGCTGTGCGTTTAGCGGTTAAACTTTTAGCTTCTAATATGGCCTTAATATTTCCTTTAACAGCATCTAAATAAACATAGATTCCTTGAATGGCAGGTAAATTAAATTGCCCGTTTTCTGGATGTACAGTAACTATTTTAACTCCGGCATTTTTATCTGGATTCCACGCAGGCATTAGTAAAAGCGTCGCGTCTTTGTTCCCTGCAGGATTTGGGAAATCATGATGGTGACGCATGGGTACCATAATACTTTTATCGGAAAAGCATTGTTTTATTTCTTGAATCAATTCTGTAAAAACAGTGTTTTGTTCCATGAAATCCCCATCGATTTGTAGTATGTTTTTCATAACTTTAAAAGTAATGAAATCTTAAATTTTAATCACTATGTAATCGTCAATCGAATAAAATTCTATTCATTATGGCTAATATAGTACAAGTTTCCATTTGCAGTTTTATAAGATTTTCGTCTGTTTGGCGTAAAAGGCGTCTTGTTGTCTTTTCATAAGCTCTCGAGCGATTTTCTTTTTGTAAGCATAAAGTTCTTCCTCTTCTGCAATGTCTTTATACACTTTATCATTTATGGCATTATCTGCATCCAGCATCCTTTTTTCTTGATGCACTTGCTGTGTGGTCCAGGTTCTAATTTTATGTTCTTCGTTTTCAAACTTAAAGTCGTATTCTCCTTTTGGTGATAGTAATTTTGCGATAATAGGAGAAGTTTCTATTGCTAAAAACAATAAGAATATGAATAGGCTTGGTAGCCAAGGCAATTGGTTTAACGCATTTACTCTTGCCATTAAACCATCAAATCCATCAATAATGGGTTGTGTGGTTGCCACTTGTGTTTCGTAATCTGTTTTAAGCTGAATTATTTGCGTTTCAGTAGCTGTGATTTTTTCTTTGTTATTGGTTTTTAATTCTTGTAATTCAGCTAAAGCAGCATCGTGTTTATCTCGCTTTTCTTTGTAGACCGGACCTTTGCCTAAGAGTTTGGTTCCGGCTGTGCCTTCTGCTTCGTTAATAAAAATAGCATATAAGGCATTTACTGCCTCTTCTTTGGTTTCTATTTCTGTTTGTAGTACTGTAATATTGTTTTCTAAAGCTTGAATTTCTGGTGTGAATTGTAAAGCGATTTGGTCTTGATTGGCTAGCGTAAGTTCGTTTTTTTGTTCTAAAAGGACTTGATTAATTTCCTTTTCAAAAATCTTTAATTCTAAAGGTTTAGAGATTACAATAGCGATGATTAATGCCAATACAATTCTTGGGGATGCTTGAATAAATTCATCCATAAAACGATCCCTTTTCTTTATGGTAGAAACAATAAAACGATCTAAATTAAAAATGAGTAATCCCCAGATTAAGCCAAAAAAGATGGCAGTATATAAATTATCGAAAACCGTAAAAAGCGCATAACTAGAAGCTATAAATGCCATGATCGCAGTAAAGAAAACAGTAGCTCCAATTCCTGCGTATTTGTTTTGCTCTCCATTAGAGCATTCTTTGAGAATGTTGGTGTCTGCGCCAGAGCAGATAATAAAAAATTGTTTTAACATGAGGATTGATTTTGATTGATGATTAGACTTTTATATCCGTAAGACTCTGGATTCACAATTATAAAATGCGCTTTTTTCCTTTCTACTT
>Ga0209344_10002430_pt1 | contig 20741 bp, 19 predicted proteins | sample Cruoilmetagenom6_FD_187293 | JGI IMG/M metagenome (GOLD analysis project Ga0209344, IMG submission 187293) | Oil polluted marine microbial communities from Coal Oil Point, Santa Barbara, California, USA - Santa Barbara Oil Seep Sample 6 (SPAdes)... | ecosystem: Environmental > Aquatic > Marine... | reverse complement strand
ACGCGACCGCGCCCGAATACACAATCAGATTGTGGCGGCCGCTACGACACGCCCGAAGGTGCTGGACATGCTGTTGAAGCTTGGCGTGCCTGCCGCTGGTTCCACGAATGGTTTCGACAAGACAACGTTGATGTATGCTGCCCAGCAGGATCAGGCCGCGTCAGCGCGCCTGCTGCTTGCGGCGGGGGCCGAGGTCAACGCGCGGACCGGCGAAAACAAGCAACGCTGCTTCCAGCTTGAGCGCGATAGCCGGTCTGCCCTGATGTATGCTGCGGAGAACGCCTCCGAAGAATTGATTGATTTGCTTCTTGATGCTGGGGCGGATCCGGAAGCGCAGGATACGCAAGGTAACGGTGTGGCCTGGTATCTTGATCGGAACGCGGGACTGGGTAGTGAATCACGGGCGCGCCTTTCAACGCGCCTGAAGACAAAGGTGCGGTCCCCGCAGTGATTTCCATGTCGAAAGTTCGTCGACTCAGACGAGCTTTCCCTCGAATTCGCCCGCCTCATAGGCTTCGCGCATTTTGAATTTCTGGATCTTGCCTGATCCCGTCAGGGGCCATTCCTCGACCCAGATCCAGTAGGCGGGTGTCTTCTGGGGTGACAGGCGTTCACGGATGAAAGCCTTCAGTTCAATGCCGTCCGCTTTCGTCTGGCCCTTGCTGCGCAGGAAACAGGCGACCTGCTTGCCCCATTTTTCGTCCGAAATGCCCACCACGGCCACTTCGGCGACGGCGACATGTTCCAGCATGGCATTCTCGATTTCCACCGGGAAGAGGTTCTCGCCGCCACGAATAATCATTTCCTTCACGCGGCCCGTGATCCTGACATAGCCGCGCGTGTCCATGCGTCCGAGATCGCCAGTATGCAGCCAGCCTTCGGAATCGATGGCGGTGGCGGTCGCTTCCGGATTGTCATTGTAGCCGGTCATCACGAGATAGCCGCGGCAGCAGATTTCGCCCTGTTCGCCGACCGGAACCACGGTGTTGGTTTGCGGGTGCCGGATCGAGACTTCGACATGGGCGGTGGGTTGGCCGATCGTCTGTGTCAGGTCTTCAAGCGAATCCTCGAACCAGGCCTGTGTGATGACGGGCGATGTTTCGGTTTGCCCGTAGACGATCTGGATGGGCCCCCCCAGAACGGCGCGCGCCTGCTTGCAAAACTCCGGCGCCACCATCGCGCCGCCAGACATGATGCGCGAGATTGACAAGACGTCGCGTCCCGATTTCTGCACTTCATCAATCAGCGCCACGAGCATGGTCGGCACACCGAGAATGAAGGCGGTCTTTTCCCGCTCAATCAGTTTCACGATCACTTCCGGATCGAACATGGGCGCCAACAGCATGGTGGCCCCCACGCCCAGACCGCCGAGCACGAGGATCGCGCAGTCTGTCGTGTGGAAGAGTGGCGTGTTGTGGACGAAGGATTTGCCCGCAGTCATGCCGGCCCTTGTCATCGCATCGACGCCGTTCCGCACGAGGTCATTGTGGTGCAACAGCGCGCCTTTTGGAAAGCCGGTCGTGCCGGACGTGTACTGGATCTGCACCGGATCGGAGGGTTTCGGATCACGCAGGACGCCTTTGGCTTCGCCCGCAAACAACGCCTCGTGGTCGGTGAGCAGGATGCGGTGGCGGATCGCCGGGATCTCGTCGCAGACGGAATCGGCAATGGCCTGCATCGGGTTGCCGCGGAAATCCTTCACATAATAGATCGCTTCGGCGCGGGACTGTTTGAGCACGAATTTGAGTTCGCGTTTCTGGTAGGTCGGATTGACTGTGACGAGCGTGACGCCCGCGAGGCCGCAGGCGAGTTCCAGCAGGACCCATTCCGGCACGTTATTGGCGTAGACGGCGATCCGGGAGCCCTCAGCGTGCCGACTGGCGAGTGCGCGGGCGAGGCGTTCGCTGTCGTCCAGCAGCTGGGAATATGTCCAGGTGCGCAGGATGGTGCCGTCTTAGTCGAGGGCTTTGAGGGCCGGAAAGTCCGGCGCGCTTGCGACTGAGGCGCGCAGCATTGTGCCGATTGTCAGCGGTGCGGGTTAGCTGCCGCCCTGTGCCGGGAAATATGATTCCGTGAGATCGACTTTGTACATCCGGCCCTCCATTGTCAGGTTTTGTTCTGTTTGAAACAGATGCTAGTTTCATTGCGGGTGCTTGGCCAGTTGCCGCGTTTCAGCGGCAGCCATCGGCCCAGTCCCGCACCGTCTCAATCAGTTCCTGACGCGACCAGGAAAAGGAATGGTCGCCTGACAGAATCGTGGCTGTCAAGTCAATGCCGGGTTCGGCTTCATAGGCGGCGACCAGCGGAACGTGGACGTGGTCCGGAGGTACGGATGCGTCCTTGTCGCCAGTCACGAGCAGGACAGACTTGCCCGACAGTTTCGGCGCCAGGGCGCTGACGTCGAACGCCTCGCGGTTGGCCATGATCTCCTGAAGGGCTTTGTCGCCGGTCAAGCCTGACAGCATCTGCATCGTGTCGCTATAGGCGACAAAGCCCTCGGCTGCTTTGGGATCAGCGTCGAATGCGTCTGCGATAACGCCAAGGTTCGCTGGCGCGAGGCCAGCGACGCAGGCGATCCTGTCATCGCGGGCGGCGGCCTCGAGCGCGGCGAAGCCGCCCATGGAATGGCCGACGAGGATCAGTTTGTCCGGGTCAGTGCGATAGGTTTCGGTATTGGCGCGTAGCATGTCGGTGGCTGAGGCGACGTCTTCGATGACGTGGGTGAAGCTGTAAGTCCCCTCGCTGCCCCAGGCGCCGCGATAGTGGAAGAAGAGCACGTTGAAGCCGTCGCTGCGCAGGTCCTGCGCGAGGTCGAGATTACGTTCATTGCCCGGGAAGCCATGCAGCAGGACCACCGTCGGGTGCGGGCCTTCGCCCTCGGCAAGGTAGGCGTGGCCGTTCAGGCGGTCGCCGTGGCTTTCGAAATTCAGCTCTACGAGCGAGGGTGGGAAGTCGGCGTCGACCGTTATGGGATCAACCGCGATCTCGGGCGTGGTCGCGCAGGCTGTGAGCAGCATCAACGTGCTGAGCGATGCGGCGGTAAAAATGGCGGCTTTCATGCGTTTCCCCTTTGGTTTTTCAACACTCTAGGGCGGGACGCGCAGCGGCACCATGAAAAAGCCCGCCCCCGGAGGCCGGGAGCGGGCTGATTGTCGGTCTGTCGCCGCGCGCTTAGATGCGCTCGATGATGATGGCCGGGGCCATGCCGCCAGCGGCGCACATCGTGATCAGGCCGTAACGCCCGCCGGAACGCTCCAGTTCGTCAAGCGCGGTGCCGATCAGGATCGAACCGGTGGCGCCAATCGGGTGACCGAGGGCCATCGCGCCGCCATTGATGTTGACCTTTTCACGGTCGAGATCGAGATCGCGGATGAACTTCTCGGCGACAACCGAGAAGGCTTCGTTGATTTCGTAGACGTCGATATCGTCCTTGGTGAGGCCGGCTTTTTCGAGAACCTTCTTCGCTGCGGGAACCGGTGCGTTGAGCATCAGCGTCGGGCAGTCGCCCATGTTTGCTGTGGCAACGATACGACCGCGCGGTTTGAGGCCATGCTTGTCGGCATACTCTTTCGAAGTGAGCAGGATGGCGGCGGCACCATCGACAACACCCGACGAGTTACCGGCATGGTGGACATGGTTCATCTTGCCTTCGAGCTCTGGGTATTTTTTGGTGAGCAGGTTGCCGTACGTGTTGCCTTTGTCATCCACGGGGATGTCCATATAGGCCGGGAACACGGTGCGCAGTCCTGCCAGTGTTTCCATTGTTGTGCCCGGACGCGGGAATTCTTCATGGTCGAGGGCAAGCGTGCCGTCTTCGTTGTAAACAGGCACGAGGGACTTGTCGAAACGGCCCTCTTTGATGGCCACGGCGGCGCGCTGCTGGCTGGTAAAGGCGAGGCGGTCGACGGCTTCCCGGTCGATGCCTTCCAGCGTGGCGATCGCATCGGCGCAGATGCCTTGCTGGGTTTGCGGGTGCGAGGCGCGCAGGCGTGTGTTGCCAGCGTCCATGACAGGCGGCGTTTTCGGGTCGGCGGTGGATGCCGTGTAGCTCATCATTTCCGTGCCGCCCGCGATGACGCAGTCTTCCATGCCGGACATGACCTGGGCTGCGCCGAGGGCGACGGACGTGATGCCCGAGCCGCAGAAGCGGTCGAGCGTGACGCCGGAGGCCTTGATGTCATAGCCGGCATCAAGCGCGGCCATGCGGCCAAGGTCAGCGCCCTGAGCGCCGCGCTGGCTGCTGGTGCCCCAGATGATGTCATCGACCGTGGCGGTGTCGAGCTTGTTGCGTTCGGCCAGCGCCTTCAGGACGGTGGCTGCCAGTTGCTGGGGGTGGATATGGGCGAGGGCGCCCTTTCCAACTTTGCCGATGCCGCGCGGCGTGCGGCAGGCGTCAATGATATAGGCTTCAGCCATGAGGGTTTCTCCCGGTTCGCATCACTGTTGAATGGTGTTTTCGAGGTTTACGCGCACGTAAGCGTCATAGGAAGGGATGACGTTGGGATATGCGACCAAATCACCGCGCGGCAACCAAAGGGAATGAGCGGGCCGTTGACGGCGTCTGTCGCACCGCTCGCTGGCAAACGAGCGGAGCGTCGAAGTCGCGATCCTAGCGGATGATGACCTTGATCATTGCCGGCTTGTTGGCGTGACCCGTATGGGGCGAAACGAACTGGTAATAGCCGCCGCGACCGGCGTAAACTTTCGATGGGCCGGTATAGACACGCGGGCCATCGACGAATTTCTCGCCTTTGGCTGGAATATAGGTCCAGGCTGAGGCCGGGCAGCTTACCTGCCGCATGTCTCGCAGGTCTTCCCTCGCGTCGGCCCGGGATGTGGTGACGCGTTGGTCGAGCCGGTCTTCGACGAGATCCGGGCACCGGCGCGGATCAAGCCGCCATTCTCCGGCAGAGGCGGCTCCGGCAAGGCCGATGACAAGCAGGGAAAGGCTTGCGGCTTTCAGGGCGAATGACGTTTTCATCTTGGTTCTCCAGGGTTGATCGATGGTCGTTCAACGACAACCGGAGCCCTGTCCGTCGCAAGGTGCCTGACAATGACAGGAGTTTAAGAAAGCGCGGCCTAGCCGAACGCCCCATAAGCGTGCGTGATCGCCAGGCTGATCCCATGCAGCGCGCGGTCGATCTCATCCAGCGGTCCGATAATGTCACGATGGATGCTGTCATAGCCGTAGCTGGCAGCGGATTTGGTCTCGCTGCCGGATTCGGTGAGCGCTTTGAATGGTGTTTCCTCGTCGCTTGCGCGGGGGAAGATTTCCACGAGCAGGTCGACGGTTTCCGCGATACGCATGTCGAGCACCATTCGCAGGAGATCGCGCGCGTCCGTGTCGTGACGCTGCGAAATACGTGGCAATCGTCCAACCAGCGTAAAGGCGCGCATCATCAGGGCCTGGCGGATGGCATGTAATGCGTGCAGGTCAAGCCGGCCTTCGTGACGTTCTTCGGCCGAGGGCGCATCATCGAGCCGGGCGAGCAGGCGGTCGAAGCGGCCAAGGTCGATCGACAGGAAATTGGCGATCCGGTTGATCGAGACGGCGGTTTCACTATCGCGCAGGCCATAATAGACGCTGCGATAAGCGGCGGCCTTGTCAGGTTCGGCGAGGCGCGCATGGGCAATCCAGACGCTTGGGTCGAACACGTTGGCATAGGCGCGCAGGGCCGGCAGGCTGGTGACCACGCGGGCCTTGAGCGCGAGCAGGATCAGGCCGTGCATGCGGGGGCTGGCATTGATCAGTTCGACGAGGCGGTCATTCTCGCGCTGCAGTGACGAGCCAATGCCGGACGCCGTGTTGGCGGGGATGCCGAGTTGCTGCAGCGTCGCATTGTGCGAGATGGCGCGCAGGGCCCGGGGACCCGTCGGGCCGCCTGTTCGGCGCTTCTGGCGCGAGCCTGCCTTGACAACGAGGCCAGCCGAAAAGTCGCCCAGAAGGCGGCCATAATCGGCATTGACGAACAGGCGCTCGTGCCAGGCGCGCAGTGCCCGGTAAAAGTCCCAGACTAGGTCGGTGCGCGTATAAAAAGGGTCTTTCGACGTGTCCGGCGGGTCGGACAGGGCCCGGTGGCACCACGCAGCATAGCTTGTCTCGGCGATGGGCAGGCTGGCGAAGTGGAGGAAGCCATCGCCGCCCTGGAAGCTGACCTCGTGCATCAGGCGCAGGTTGCGCGTGCGGGCGCCATTGCGGGTCCACGGCGTCAGGACATGGTCGAAGCGCTTGCCGAAACTGCCGGGCCATGCGCCGCGTCCCATGGATTCGCCGTGCGTGTTGAAGATCAGCAGGGCGACATCGTCGGTTTTCGCCGCGAGGGCCCGGGCAATGAGATTGTGAATGCGCTCGATCGCCATGTCGGCAGCCACCTGGCCGATGAAGCGGCCAGCGTCCGAGAAGCCGAGCTGGATCGAGAGGTAGCCGCGCTCCTTAACGTAACGCAGGAATTCGGGCTCTTCGAGCAGCCGTTCGATGAACCGCCCACCCGTCTCGAGGGCTTCCGGCGTCTCGAACAAAGGCGAGATGTCGAGCTTGCCAGCGACGCCATATTGGCGGGCGAGATAGAGCGCGCCCATCACGGTTGCGGGGTTCTCGCTCTCGGCAATCAGGAAACGGATGACCGAGCCGGAATCGATATGCTTGAGGATTTGCGCGCACATCATGAACTGGCGCCGGGCAGTGGATTGCTCAAGGAAGAGGTCGGCGAAATTGACCTGGACCGGTTTCGACTGGCGCGCCTTCTGGGACAGCTGGGCAAGGGCCAGGCGGCCGAGTTCGCGGTCTTCGGTTTCAAGGCCGAGGTCGCGATTGATGACGGTACGTACCTGGGCGGCATTGACCCGGAGGTGGATGCGCGCAGTGCCGAGCTGCAGCGACTCCACTTCAGCGCGGAAGGCGATCAGTTCGGCTGCCAGACTGTCATCAACGGTCGGGATGGCCTCGTCGAGAACGGTGGTGATCTCGGTCGCGTCGAGGATCATGCGCTTGCTATGCGACGTGAGGGCGTTGGCGGCCTCGACCAGTTTTTCGGGGTCGGTCAGGTCTTCGGCGAAGCGCGCCGCGTCGGCTTCGGCATCCCCGGCCGCGCCGCGCAGGCGCACGGTCAGGCGGGCAAGCACGGCGACCTTGCTGGCGCCGGACATGGCTTCCAGTCGGTCGGCATAGCGGGCGAGCTGGGCGGCTTTCTCGCGCAGGCGGAATGTCAGGGATTGCGACCAGTGAATGTCGGTGCGCCCGTCGAGGTCATAGCCAACCCAGCTGGCAAGTGTCGGCAGGTAAGGCCGCAGGCCGCGCCAGTCATCGGGGAAGGCCTTGCGGGCCACGTCCAGGACCAGCGCGGCATAGGCCTGCTGGGCGCCGGCCGCATTCTGCAGCGCGTCCTGGACTTCATCATGTTCGCCAACCAGGTTGATTGACTTGTTCCACGGGCGACCATCCTCGCGGATATGCTTGAGAAGTGTGGCACGGCTGGATTTGTTGGGACGGGTAACGTGCGCCGTGAATGCCTGCCGGAGGGCACGTGAGAGCGCGAAAGTCGGGTGGGCTGTGAAGACGATGCCGCCGGTATTCTGCTCAATGCCGGTCGTGAACGCATCCAGTCCCTTGCGGGCGAGCGCGTCGAGCGCGGCGCGCACCAGTGACCAGCCTGCCTTGGGCGCGGCGTCATAATGCTGCTCGCGGAATCGGTCCGCGCGTTCCTCGATCAGGGTGAGGTGAAGGTCGCCCGCAAATTTCGCCAGGTCGGCGACACTGGCCTTGCCGGCCTCGACATCCTGGAACAGGGACTGGGCCAGAGCGAAGACCGAATTGGTCATCGGATCGACGGCTATGCGTGTCGATTGCACCCGCAGGAAGTCCTGCACGGCAGCGAGTGTCAGGGGGGGTGGGTTGGCATTTGTCATCAGTTCACCACAAAGAAGCCTTTGATTGCGAAGTCAAAGCAGACCAGGCCCGCATATTAGCAAGGCAGACTGCAGGTTTCACCGTCAGGTTACCTGTCATATGTGGCATATGCCACTGATATGTCCTATCAATTACGGGACGGTAGAGAGGCATGTGTAGATGCAGATTGATACGATAGCGACGCTCATGGCGATGGCGGCCAGTGTCGCCGTGGCGATGTCTCCAGCCTCGGCGCAACCTGCTGCCAGAGTCATGGAACAGGTGCTGGAACCCGGAAAACCGGGTGCGTCGGTGGTCGAGCCCGCGCCCGCGTCGGTCACAACGCACGGGTCTGCGCCCAGCCACAATGTGATTTCCCCGCCGCCCGTCTGCCACATCCGGTCTGATGATGAATGCCATCATGCGGCTGTCGCCTGCCTGAAGGCGCGCAGTATTGGCGGGCTCTATGAAGTCGCCCTGGGGCGCGAAGGCGAACCGGCGGTTGTGCGGGTGCGTGATGACATGACAGATGCGCAGGAGCGACAGGCCCGAACCTGCGCGACTGACCTGCAGCAATGCCTGAGCGGGAACTGCTGAATTCTTCGGGACGCGGCCTTAGCGCCGCCCGAAGAATTTCACCGCGCCCAAAAGACCGGCAATGGCAGACCCGAGCCCGCCCAGCAGAACGAACAGCGGATTGGCTTGGTCGGCAAAGGCGATGGCGCGGTTGATGCCCGAGACCTGGACCGTGACCGTGTCACGGAACGTGCGCAGCGGAACGACGGAGTCCTGGTCGATGGCGTAAATCTCGAACACGAGGTCGTGATCACCCGCCGACAGGGGCATGACCGACCAGCGCCAGACATTTTCCGTCAGCGGCGACAGCGACTGGATGGCGGGGGACATTGGCACGATTTCGAAATTGGCGCCGCTGACGCGGGCTTCAACCCGGTCGGAGACCTGGGCTTCGCCGGTGACGATATTGCCGCGGCCGGGCAGCGCGTCGACGGCTGTGTCATCGCCTGTTGCGTCAATCGCGAGCGTGACGTCGAAAGCGCGCTTGTATTCGGCCGATTTGGGCGTCTCGTGCGCGACAGGAACCGTCTGCAGGGATTCCAGGAAGGCTTCGGCATGCGAACGCCTCGGTTCTGTGGCGGCGACGCCTGCTGTTTCGGCAAGCGCGTCCGAGAGGGCGTCGAATTCGCCGGTCACCTCGACCGAGAAGGCCTCAGCGGCGTCGTCCGCGCTTGAATTGGAGGCGAGTGAGCGCGTTCTCGGACCGGCCGAACGGGCGCCGGGGGCGGCAGGCGCCCGTTCGGCTGTGATCGGCGCTTCCATCGCTGCAGGCTCTGGCAGCATCTCCATGGGGGCCTCGGGGGCGGGCATGGCCTCGACTGGCGCCGGTGCCGGTGCGGGCATGTTCATGGCTACGGTCTCGTGGGGACGGTATTCCTCGAGCAGGGCGGCGCCGCCGATACCGGCAACCGCCAGACCTGCCAGAACGAGAAGAATGGAGATAAATCTTAGCATCGCAGGGGCTCCCGTCTGACGATTCCTCGCATTAACCCTAGCAGAGCTTCAGCGCGGTGGGAAACCTTCCCGACTGGCTTCGTAGAACGCAATTGCGGCAGCATTGGACACGTTCAGGCTTTCCATGATGTCGGTCATCGGGATGCGCGCCAGCTCGGCGCAGGCCTTGGCGACGGCGGGGCGCAGGCCGGAGCCTTCGGCGCCCATCACGATGGCGATTTTCGGCGAGCCGGCGACAGCATCGGCCAGGATGCGCCGGCCTCCGCCGTCAAGGCCGACCGTGTGATATCCCGCGTCGGCAAGCTGTTCGAGCGCGCGGGCGATGTTGACGACGCGGGCTTCGGCGACGGTTTCAATAGCGCCCACGGCCGCTTTGGCGACCACGCCGGTGATGGACGGGGCGTGGCGTGTTTGCAGGACAAGGCCGTTGAATCCGAAGGCGGCGGCGGAGCGGTAGATGGCGCCGAGATTATGGGGGTCGGAGACCTGGTCGAGGACGCAGATGCGGGACACGTCGCGGTCTATCAGGTCTTCCAGGCTGGACGGATTCAGCGGGGCAACCTTGAGGGCGAGGCCCTGGTGGACGGCGCCGGCGGGGAGAAGCTGGTCCAGGTCCTTGCCGAGGATGATTTCCGGCGTGATCCGGGCCGGGCCGAGCCGCGCAGCGGCGTTTTCGGTGGCCAGCAGCTTGTGGAGGGTGCGCGCGGGGTTCGCCAGCGCCGCCGCAACGGCATGCGTGCCCCAGAGCCAGCCTTCGCCATCGCCGCCGCCGCCACTGCGGTTGCGCGGGCGATCCTGCCGTGGGCGCGGCGATCCGTCCTGTCCGGCCGGGCCGGGTGCGTTTCGGCGTTTTGCATGGTTGCGCGCCATTTCTTTCATCCCTATAAGGCCGTCTCCTGAAGCGGATGGAGGACACGGGGTTGCCCGTGCCTTTAGGCGGTTCGGGGCGACGGCGTCAATTATCGTAAGTCGCAGGCAGCCCTTGGAGGGGTGGCCGAGTGGTTAAAGGCAGCAGACTGTAAATCTGCCCGCATAGCGTACACAGGTTCGAATCCTGTCCCCTCCACCACTGTTTGTGCTATGGATAAGCAGCGCGCCGGTTGCGGGTATAGCATAATGGTAATGCACCAGCCTTCCAAGCTGAGTATCTCGGTTCGATCCCGTGTACCCGCTCCATTTTTTCCAAATAATTCAAGTGCTTGTCCCGTCATCCAGTGTCGCGAGGGCGACGAAGCGCTGTGGGGTGGGTGTGAGGGCGCCGAAGGGGTAGCACGTGGTCAGGGCGAGGGTGGCCGGTCCGTTGCCGCCCGGAATGAGCCCACTGGCACTCGCATCGACAATGCGGGTTTCGGTCAGGCGATAGGAGTGGGCCACGCCGTCCGGGCCGGTGAGGGTGAGGGCGTCGCCGGGCCGGGCGTGCTGCAAAAAGGCAAAATGGCTGTCGCGATGACCGGCGAGCAGGGTGAGGCCGGGCTGGCCGGGGGCGGCGGAGCCATGCATCCGGCCGGGGCCGAAGGCGAGGGCCTGTCCGCTGGTGCCGTCCAGCACGATGGTGGCAGCGTGGAGGCGCGGGTATTCGAGCCGTGCGGCGGGGGTGATGTCGGCCCAGGGCCAGGGCCGGGCGCCTGTGTCGCCGTCCAGTGTCCTGTCCCAAGCATGGGCGAGCAAAATCTGGGCGAGGCTGGCCTTGGCCTTCATGTACGCCCCGTTCCCGAACAGGACGAGACCGGCGAGGAGGAGCAGCGTCGCAAGGAATTTTGCCTTGAATTTGAGGGGCCGCTGCCCCCCCTCTAGCTCCCCCCTTTCAGGGGGGAGAACAGTCCGTGCCACGGGAAAGACAGCTCCTCCCCCTGAAAGGGGGAGGTTGGGTGGGGGTCCTTTGCGTGTCACATCAAGCGGCATGGGGCCGTATCCTCCGGAAGACGAGTTTCAGCATGAAGCCCATCAGGACGAGGATTATACCTGCCAGCAGTTTCAGGTCGGACAAGGTGCCGGTATTTGGCAGGGGTACGCCGCGTTCGACCTGCATCGGGGCGTTGGCCCCGTGGGCGTCGGGCTTGCGCAGGGCGAGGGCATCGACCGGGATCATCGGCGCGTCCGAGCGGATGCCGTCATGGCCGAAGACCTTGCCGAAATCCCAGCCTGCGGGAAGGTTCAGAGGAATGGCCGCACTGTCGAGCACCGCGCCGTCTGGCCGGGTGGGCGTGACGTCCACCGCGACAAGGCTGGTGAGGCGCGAGACGAGATGGTGGGCGAGGGCGACACTCAGTATCTGGTCGTCGACCAGGTCTGGCAACGTGTCGGACCGGGCGCGGTCGAGTTCAAGCGAGCTGATCTTCTTGCGGGCCCAGAGTTTGGAAATGCCCGCCCGGTCGGCGGCCTGTTTGAGCGGCAGGCCGACTTTCCAGGGCTGGTCGCCGTTGAGGCCCGAGACCCAGACAAGTCCGTCCTTCGCGGCAGCGTGGGCGGCGATGACGAGCGTTTCGCCGGCATAGACATCCGGCAGCGGCGAAGGCCATGCCTCGACGGCAGAACCGTCGGGCCATGTGGCGGCGACATTGGTGATGGCCGGGCTTTCGAGCTTGGTGAAGAGCGCGCTCATGCGAGCGGCGACTTCATCGACATTGCCGATATGGGTGAACGTGCCCTGGCCGAGTTCGGCTGCGCGGGACATGAAGAAGCTGTTCGGGGCCGAACCGATGCCGACGGTGAAGATGCGGGCATCCTTGCGCTTCCGGCTGATGGTTTCGAACAGCTGCTGCTCATTGCCGATGGCGCCGTCTGTCAGGAAGATGACCTGACGCAGGCGGCCGTCGGCATTGCCGTGATCGGCGAGGGCCTCGCGCAGGGCGGGCAGCATTTCGGTGCCGCCGGTGGCTTCAAGGCCTTCGACCCAGCGTGTGGCGCGGGCGAGATTTGACGGGGTGGCATCGACCGGATGGTCGAACAGGGCATTTGTGACGGAGTTGAATTCGATCACGTTGAAGCGGTCACCGGGCGAGAGCCGCTGGACCGCCATGGCGAGGCTCTGGCGGGCCTGACGGATGGATTCGCCGCCCATGGAACCGGACGTGTCGATGATGAAGGTGATCTCGCGCGGTGGCGGCGGCGCGGCATGCGACGTGACCGGCGGTGTCACCATGAGCAGGTAATAGGGCTCGCCCTCGACGGTTTCCCGGAACAGGGCCGCCGACGGGGCATGCGAGGCCTTGGGGCGCCAGGTCAGTTCAAAGTCGCGATTGGCGGGCACGCTGCCAGCCGACAGTGTCAGCGTGGCGGCGTTCGCGCCGGACCAGTCCACGTCCATCGGGTGATAGGTGGATTCCAGCTCTCCAACCGGGAAGCCGGCATTGAGGGAGACGTTCAGTGTGAGCGGGTTGGTGTTGCCGAGGTCCGGGTTGAGCACGGGCGGAGAGATGCGGGTCCGGTCCGGCACGGGGTCGACAACGGCCCAGCCGTCATCGCCGAGCGAGGCGGTGAGGATTTGCGGGGCCGGATTGTAGCGGGGGCCAACCACCATCGGGAAGCGGAGGGAGAACTGGTCGTCTGTCAGGCGGACCGTTTCCTGGTATTCGATCTGGACAATGATCGTTTCGCCGGGGCCGATATTGGCGATGGAATTGGTGAAGAGGTTGGGCCGTTCCTGTTCGAGCAGGGCGGTCTTCCTGCCTTCCGATTTGGCCTGTTCATAGATGGCTTTCGCCTTCTGGCGTTCCTCGATCATGCCTTCGATGAAACGGTCGCCGATCTGCATGCGAAGCGTATCGACAGCGCTTTCGTCGGGCAGAGGGAAGACGTAGATGCCTTCGATCCAGCCATCGGTCGTGTTCTCGAAGCGCTGGGTGACGCGGGTGCGGGCGATGGGGCCAGATATGTCGATCTGTACATCGGTGAGCAGCGACGGCGCTTCGATATATTTCCCGGGCGTGGAGGACTTGAGCAGAAGGGCACCGGTTGTGGCGTCGTTGGGGGTGACGAGGCGCGGTTCCTGATCGGCCCAGGCCGCGCCGGCTGCGAATGCCGCCGCCGCCAGGATCGATCCGAGCCACTGGCCCGAGCGGGACAAGAGGGGGGCGTGGGCACGTATCCTGACGGCGGCGAGCATGGCGTTTTCCTTTCATTGCTGAATTGCAATGATTGGAGGCTGCGCCCCGAATAAGGCAGGAAAGGTCTGGCTTTCAGGCAGGGGTGGTACTTGTTCTGGGCGGTTTGGTGCGGGGAATGGGGCGGCGGCGGACCCTCACCTCCCACTGCCTGCGGCAGCGGGCCCCTCCTCTCCCGCAAGCGGGAGAGGGGTTAGAGTAAGAATGGACAACCCCTCTCCCTCGGGGAGAGGAGGGGCCCATCGCAACGCGATGGGAGGTGAGGGGCGGGAATACCTCTTACCTGTCCTGCCTCAATCCTGGTGGGTGTATACTCCGCTCCATGATTACGCCGGGAAAACGATTGCAGTTGAGTGGGCGGGAGGGGCGGGAGATCCGTTTCTTCTGGTTGCTGGGATATACGGGCGACGCGATTGCCGGGCGGATGGGGCGGGACCGGAAGACGGTGAATGCAGCCATCCATGCGGGCGGCCTCGACGGGCCGGAGAAACCGTTCGAGATGGCCTGGCTGAGCCTGCGCCGGGAGTTCGACGCGCTGGCCGAGACACTGGCGAATAGCGGCGACGTGGAGCGCCCGCAAATGCTGCGGCTGGCGGCGGAGCTGCGCCATACGGAAGCGGCGATGCGGGCGGCGGAGCGCGGGGTGCAGGACGACACGGAAACGGACATGGATGCGGCGGAGGACGAGGATGACGTTTGGGAGCGCCTTGAGGCGGTTGAACAGCAACGACGCCTGGACGCCGCAAGACTACGCGCTGAGGGCGCTGGCGAAACGGTATGGATTGAACAGTCTGCCGACGGAGACGAGGGACTACCTGAAACGAAATCCGTTCCTGTTCGAAGCGCGGGATACACAGGTTCCGCCGCGGGGCGACTGGCGGACATGGTTGTTCATGGGCGGACGCGGCGCTGGGAAGACGCGGGCGGGGGCTGAATGGGTGCGCATGGCGGTGAGGGCCGGATGCCGGCGGGTGGCGCTGGTGGGGCCAGCCCTGTCGGATGTGCGCGAAGTGATGATCGAGGGGCCGAGCGGGTTGCGGCACCTGGCCGGATCCGGCGGTGTGCCGGTCTATGAAGTGTCGCGGCGGCGGCTGGTGTGGCCGAACGGGGCCGAAGGATTCGCCTTTTCGGCCGAGGACCCGGATAGTTTGCGCGGACCGCAATTCGACGCGGCCTGGTGCGATGAGCTGGGCGCCTGGGCGAAGGGCGAGGCGGTTTGGGACACTTTGCAGATGGGCCTGCGTCTGGGGCCTGGGCCGCGCTGCGTGGCGACGACCACGCCGCGCCCGGTGGACCTGGTGAAGCGGCTGGTGGGTGCGCCGGACAGTGTGATGACGCGCAGCGCGACACGGGAGAATGCGGCGAACCTGTCGCCCGGTTTCGTGACGGCAATGGAGACCGCCTATGGCCAGTCGTCGCTGGCGCGGCAGGAATTGATGGGTGAGCTGATCGCCGATCCGGAAGGGGCACTCTTTGTACGCAGCAAGATCGATCAGTGCCGGGTGTTTGCCGCGCCTGCCATGGCAGACATTGTCGTGGCCGTGGATCCGCCCGCGACGAGCGGGCCAAGAGCAGATGCGTGCGGGATCGTGGCGGCAGGCGTGGCGGAGGCAACCGGGTTCGGCCAGCGCTGTTTCGTGCTGGGCGATGCGTCGGCGCCGGGCCTGCGGCCAGCCGACTGGGCGAGCCGGGCGGTGGCACTGGCCGAGGCCGTCGGAGCATCGATGGTCATTGCCGAAGCGAACCAGGGCGGCGAGATGGTGCGTCAGACACTGATGAGTGCGGGCTGCCGCTTGCCGGTGCGGCTGGTGCATGCGCGCCTCGGCAAGCGGGCACGCGCCCTGCCGGTCGCGCTGCTCTATGAGCAGGGCAAGGTGGCGCATGTCGGCCTGCTGGCGACGCTGGAGGACCAGATGTGCCGGTTCGGGGCAGAGGGCTTTACCGGCTCGCCGGACCGGGTGGATGCGCTGGTCTGGGCCGTGTGGGCGCTGATGCTGGAACGGGGCGAGGGGCCGCGGATAAGGCCGCTCTAGAGGCGCAGTGGCAATATGGAGTGGTGATTGCCCCGCTCACCCCGGCGAAAGCCGGGGTCCAGGGCAAGGGGTAGGCTCTGTTGGCCCTGGTTCCCGGCTTTCGCCGGGATGAGCGGACGAAAAGGCAGGCACGGGCACCCAGTTGATCAGTTCCTCATAAAGGTCATTCCATTGAGGATTGGCAGATTCGATCAGTTCAAGCTTCCAAGCGCGTTTCCATTCCTTGATCTGGCGTTCGCGGGTGAAGGCGGTTTCGCGCGTGTCATGCAGCTCGTACCAGACAAGCCTTGTGCAGTGATGCTTTGACGCGAACCCTGGAAGAATATGCTCCCGATGCTGCCAGGTCCGGCGGACTATATCATCCGTGTGGCCCGTATAAAGTGTGCCGTTGCGGCGACTGCAGACGATATAGACGTAGAAATACATGTTCGGAACAAATCACGAACAGGTTGAAAAGTCAATTTCCGGCGCGGAAGGACTTGCGGCCGAAATAGCTGTTTTTGGGCGTGTCGTCATCGGTGGGCGGCGTGTCGTCAGGCGTGTCGCCTGCAGGGGCGGCTTCGGTGACGGTCGGTTCCCCGGCCATGACCTTGCGGATATGCGCGATGGCGGCGCCAGCGGTGGAGACTTCGAAATCATCGACCGCCTTGTCGAGGCGCCGGGCAAGCAGGCGGGCCTGGTGGGCGGAGAGTTTCTTGAGTTCGGTCTCGAATATCTCGGTGCCGACGGCATCGCGCAGGGCGATCATGTCATCGCATGTCTGGCCGCCCGCATTCATCAGCTTGCGAACGAGCAGGCCGGTGGCGGCGGCAAAATCCTTGTCGAGCAGCTTGCCGAAGCGGTCGCGATTGTCGAGCAGGGCAGCCAGTGCGGCGGTGCCCCCGGTCGCCGTCAGTCCGCTCATTTCAACCGCTCCTGAACTTCCTTGAGAAGCTTGTCGATAATGCCGAGTGCTTCGCCGGGCCATTTGGCGGCGAGGGTCGGATCCGGGCCGAGCTCGATCGGGTTGGAGGCAAAGCCGGTGCGGAGCGGGATGACGGTGTTGAACATTTCGAATTCGGCTTCCTTGGAATTCGCCGCTTCGCGCATGGCCTGGAGGACCACTTTCTGGTGGGGCGTGTCGTCGTATCGCGTGGCCAGCACGACCGGCAGGCTTTCGATATCCCTGTCTCGCAGATTCTGCATGATGTCGCCAGTGAAGAGGTCGAGGCCCAGCGTCGACATGAAGTCCGGGATGGTGGGCACGATAATCAGATGGCTGGCGGCGAGCACGCTTTCGGTCATTACCGAGATGCCGGGAGGGCAGTCGCAGATGATGACGTCGTAGTCGGATTTCAGCAGGTTGAAATCGTCGCGCAGGCGGCGGCCGACCTGGCCCTGCAGCGCTTCCATCGAATATTTCTTGGCGGTGAGTTCGTAGATCAGCTCGCGCTCGGTCTTGCGCAGGCGGGGCGAGGACGGGATCAGGTCGAGCGGCAGCGACTTGCCTTCATGGGTGACATCGCTGGCATTGGTGACGACAAATTCGGACAGGCGCTTCTGCTCGCCGGCAAAGAAATTCTCCAGCAGCCAGTCGGAGATCGTCGCGTATTCATTGATCGCCTGGAACAGGTGTTCGTCGCCTTCATGGCCATAGACGAGCAGGGACGCATTGGCCTGGGTGTCGAGATCGACGACGAGGGTGCGGCGCCCGGATGCCGCATAGGCTTCGGCGAGGCTGACGCAGGTGGTTGTCTTGCCGACACCGCCCTTCGAGTTCGCGATCGAGATCACGTGTGCCGACATGCTGCTAGCTCCTCTTCCCCTGTCACAATCGCGGCACAAAGCAGATTTGGCCCCGCATGGCTATTGCCTGCGCGCGGAAAAATGCAGGAACCGGACGGCGTTTTCCATCAGCTTTCCAATGTAATGCCCGAGGATTCCTTGAGAAATCGGATTTCTTCTCAGACCGGGGGCCGGGCCGGGTTAAATTCGCGACATCGGAAGACGGTCCCATGGAAGCGAGGCGCGACATGAACATGAGCTGGCCCTTTGCACGGACACGGCGCGAATTGAAGGCGGCTGTGCCTCTGGTTGCCCTGTCACAGCTGGGCGCTCCGATCTGGGGCGGGCGCGGAGCGGCGGCGCTGACGCAGGACGGCTATCTGCGCAATGCGGTGGCCTATCGCTGTGTGCGCATGGTGGCGGAAGCAGCCGCCAGCGTGCCGCTGGTGACACAGCATGACGGGGCGGCGAACCTGCTGCGCCAGCCGGCGCCCGACATGGCGGGGGCGGCTTTCATGGAGGGCGTCTACACGCAGGTCCAGCTGGCCGGGAATGCCTTTGTCGAGGCGGTGCAGATTGACGGACGGACGGGCATTGCGGCGCTGTTTGCGCTGAGGCCCGACAGTGTGCGGCCGGTGACCGATGCGCGCGGCTGGGTCGAGGCCTGGGCGGTGCGCGAACGGCGCGGCGAGCGGATGATCCGGCGCGAGGAGTCCGGCTGGAGCCCGGTGCTGCATCTCAAGCTGTTCAACCCGGCCGATGATGTGATGGGGCTGCCGCCGCTGGGCGCGGCGCGGCGGGCGCTGGACCTGCACAATGCGAGTGCGGACTGGGCCAAGGCGCTGATCGACAATTCGGCCAAGCCGTCGGGCGCGCTGGTCTATGGCGCGGGCGGGCGCTTGCCGGACGACCAGTACGAGACGCTGAAGGCCGAGCTTGAGGCGCATTATGCCGGAGCGGCAAATGCCGGGCGGCCCCTGTTGCTGGAAGGCGGGCTGGAATGGCAGCCAATGTCGCTGTCACCGGCGGAGATGGATTTCCAGGCGGCGCGCAACGCGGCGGCGCGCGAGATCGCGCTGGCGCTGGGTGTGCCGCCGATGCTGCTCGGGATACCGGGGGACAATACGTATTCGAACTATCGTGAGGCCAATCTCGCCTTCTGGCGGATGACCGTACTGCCGCTGGCAGAGAAGACGGCGGCGGCCCTGTCGCTGTGGCTGGATGCGCCGTTTGGCGGCGACGTTGATGTGCGCTGCGACATGGACCGGGTGCCGGCGCTGTCGGTGGAGCGCGATGCGCTGTGGGCGCGGCTGGAGAGTGCGAGCTTTGCGACGCTGGACGAGAAGCGCGCGATTGCGGGGCTCGGCACATGAATGTCGAGAAGAAGATCACGCTGGCCTTTGTGATGGCGGTGCTGGTGCAGACGGGCGGCGCGCTGGTCTGGGCCGGATCGGCGGCCGAACGCATCACGGTGCTCGAGCGGAGTGTCGAGGCGGGGCGCCCGGTGGGCGAACGGCTGGCGCGGGTGGAAGCGGAACTGGAAGCGGTGCGCCTGCAGCTCGACCGGATCGAGCGGAAGATGGAGGGGCGGGATGAGTGAGTTGCGTGTCTCTGGGAAATCCTGGGAAGCCGCCCATCCTTCGACTTCGCTCAGGATGAGCCGAACCGATGGTCCACACGCGAAGGCTCACCCTGAGCGAAGTCGAAGGGCGGGCCGGGCGACGGATGCCCTCCTCATCGAAGGTTATGCCAGCCTGTTCGGGGTGGCGGATGCGTCGGGGGATGTGGTGCGGGCGGGGGCGTTTGCCCGGAGCCTGCGGGAAATGCAGATCCTGCCAATGCTGATGCAGCATCGCAGCGGCGCGGTGGCCGGGCGCTGGACACGGATGATCGAGGACGGGCGCGGCCTGTATGTGCGCGGCCTGGTGGAGGCCGAGGGCGCGCAGGCGATGGCGCGGCAGGGACTGGACGGGCTGTCGATCGGGTTCCGGCCACGGCTGTGGCGGGTGCGCGGGACAGGCGGGCGCGAGCTGCTCGACGTGGACCTGGTGGAAGTATCGCTGGTGGCGGCGCCGATGCTGGCCCGGGCGCGGTTTGCGCTGCTGGGCGGCGAGCGGAAAGCGGAAAGCGGCGTGAGGTCCCGGCCTTCGCCGGGATGAGCGGGTGTTTTGGAGTGGTGAAGGAGAAAGCATGACCAAGGAAACGAAAATGGCGGGGCCGAAACCGGAGGTGGCCGAAATGATGGCTGCGTTCGAGGCGTTCCGGCAGGCGAATGATGAACGCCTGAGCGAGATCGAGGCAAAGGGCGCCAGCGACCCGCTGACCGATGAACGGCTGGCCCGGATCGACCAGCAGCTGGAGACATTGAGCCTGAAAATGGCACGGCCCGAATTGGGCGGGGGCAGATCAACGGCGGACGAAGATGCCCGCAGCGAAGCCTGGGCGCATTACCTGCGCACGGGCGATGATAGCGGCATGGCGCGGCTGGACGTGAAGGCGTTGAACACCGGGACCGACGCGCAGGGCGGCTATGTCGCCCCGCCGGAACTCGACCGGCTGATCGAGGCGCGGCTGCTGGCGGCGAGCCCGATGCGGGCAATCGCGACCGTGCGGCAAACATCAGCGGGCGTGTTCAAGAAGCCGGTGGGCCTTGGCGCAGCGGCGAGCTGGATCGGCGAGACCGACGCGCGGACGGAGACGGCGGTGACCGGCCTGTCGCTGCTCGAATTCCCGGCGGGGGAACTCTACGCGATGCCGGCGGCAACGCAGGCTTTGCTGGAGGACTCCTATGCCGACATCGATGCCTGGCTGGCCGACGAGGTTGAGAGCGCCTTTGCGGCGCAGGAATCGGCCGCCTTTGTGAGCGGCGACGGGACGGCGAAGCCGCGCGGCTTCCTCGACTATGAGATCGTCGCCGAGGCGAGCCATGTCTGGGGCAAGATCGGATCCGTGGCGGGTGACTTCACGCTGGACGATGCCGCCGACCAGATCATCGACCTGATCTATACGCCGAAAAGCCAGTTCCGGGCCGGTGCGCGCTTCGTGATGAACCGGCGCACCGTGTCTGCCGTCCGCAAGCTGAAGGATGTCGACGGGCGCTACCTGTGGCAGCCGGGCAGCGGCGGCGAGCCGGCAACGATCATGGGCTATGCCGTCACCGAGATGGAAGACATGCCGGATATCGGGGCCAGCAATGCCGCGATCGCGTTCGGGGATTTTCGGCGCGGTTACCTGATCGCCGACCGGCAGGGCGCACGCGTGTTGCGCGACCCGTACTCGGCCAAGCCCTATGTGCTGTTCTACACGACGAAACGTGTGGGTGGGGGCGTGCAGAATTTCGACGCGATCAAGGCGATGGTGTTCTGATTTTTTCATCCTCCCCCGCTTGCGGGGGAGGTGCCCGAAGGGCGGAGGGGGACAGCCCCC